>Ga0105240_10001454_pt1 | contig 40497 bp, 41 predicted proteins | sample KBSC54metaG_FD_80426 | JGI IMG/M metagenome (GOLD analysis project Ga0105240, IMG submission 80426) | Corn rhizosphere microbial communities from Kellogg Biological Station, Michigan, USA - KBS C5-4 metaG | ecosystem: Host-associated > Plants > Roots > Rhizosphere > Soil | place: Michigan, USA... | reverse complement strand
CGAGCTGGAACCATTGCCTACCCCGGGCAGTAAGAGCTAACTAAGTCCCCGGATTTCCTGCTCAGTCAGCGGGCGATATTTTCCGATTTGCAATTCTCCGATCCGAATCGACCCGATTTCCGTCCGGACCAACTTCAGAACTTTGGCGCCCAGTGTTTCCACCATCCGCCGAACCTGGCGATTGCGCCCTTCCGTAATGGTGATCTCGAAAAACGTATAGTGGCCCGAATCGCGGACGCGTTTCACCTCGGCTGGCCGGGTGGGGCCGTCGGCCAGGGCGACGCCGCGCCGTAACTGATCGAGCTGATCGTCGCTGAGCAATATCGAGGCCTTGACCAGGTAGGTCTTCGGGACATGCGACTCCGGACTAGTGATGCGATCGGCAAACTCTCCGTCGTTGGTGAAGATCAGCAGGCCGGTCGAATTCAGGTCCAGGCGGCCCGCGGAGAATACTTTTTCGGGAACGTCCTTGAGCAGGTCGTAAACTGTCGGACGTCCATCGGGGTCTTTGTAGGTGGTTACGTAGCCCTTGGGTTTGTACAGCAGGAGATAGATCTTCTTGGCGGCGCGCAGCGGCTTACCGTCGAGCGTCACCCGTTGACGTTCCGGATCGACCCATTCGTCCGGCGTCTGAATCTTCTTGCCGTCCACCGCGACCCGCCCTGCGCCGATCCACTGCCGGGCTTCCTTGCGTGAGCCTATGCCGGCTTGGGAGATTACTCGATCCAAAGTTTTTTTTCGCAAGGCGTTCTTGCGTCCGGGCGTGGGCACTCTTTATCGTAAGACAGTGATTGAATGTGTCCCAAATTTTTCCGAAGGCCGTGACGCGACCGTGGTTCGTGCGATTGCCGATGCAATCGCGGCGGTGCCTGGCGTGCTCTTGCTCGGATCGGAGTCTGACTCTGATCACAATCGCAGCGTGATGACTTTCGCCGGGACTCCCGAAGCTGTAGTGGAAGGAGCTGTGCGCGGGGCAGGGAAGGCCGCTGAGTTGATTGATCTCTCCAGGCATCAAGGCGTTCATCCGCGTGTAGGCGCGGCCGATGTGATTCCCTTTGTTCCCCTGGATGGCTCGACGATGGATGATGCCGTCGCGGCCGCGCATTGCGCGGGGGAAGAGATCTGGCAATGCTGTGGCGTGCCCGTCTATTTTTATGAACACGCCGCGCGGAGTGCAGGACGCCGCCGGCTCGAAAAGGTTCGCAGGCGGGAATTCGATGGCGCTCCGCCCGACATCGGAACCCTGGCGGCGCATCCCACCGCGGGCGCGTCGGTGGTCGGGGCACGCGGTTTTCTGATCGCCTACAATGTGCTGCTCGCGACCTCCGATGCCGCCGTCGCGCAGGCGATCGCTCGCAAGATTCGCGCGTCGTCAGGCGGGTTTCCTCACGTGAAGGCCATGGGGATTTACCTGGCTTCGCGCGATCGGGCCCAGGTTTCGATGAACCTGACCAATTTCGCAGAAACTCCGCTGGAAGGCGTCTACGACGCGATTTCAAAAGCCGCGCGCGAACTAGGGACGGAGGCAGTTGCAGGCGAGATCATAGGATTCATCCCGCGGCGCGCCTACCAGATGGCTCCCGAATTCTTCCGCCGGGCGGAAAACTTCGAAGAATCGCGGATTTTGGAGACCAGAATCGCGGAGTTGTTACGATGAAGGTGAGTGCTGGTAACGATTGAACCTAAGCGGCAGCGTCCTGAGTGGTTGCGCGCCCCCGCGCCTGTAGGCGATAACTATCGCCGGCTCAAACAATTAGTACAAGACCTGCGGCTCCATACCGTGTGCGAGAGCGCGGCCTGCCCCAACATCGGCGATTGCTGGAATCGGCGCACCGCCACGTTCATGATCCTGGGGAACGTCTGCACTCGCCGCTGCGGTTTCTGCGCAGTGCAGAAAGGCGGACCGTTGCCGGTGGATTATGACGAGCCTCGACGTGTGGCTGAGGCATGCGCGGCACTCGGGCTGAAATTCGCCGTCATTACCAGCGTGAATCGTGACGACCGTAAGGACGGCGGCGCGGAACTGTTCGCGATGACCATTCGCGCGATCCGCGAACGGGCTCATATATCCGGAGGCTGCGGGGTCGAAGTCCTGGTGCCGGATTTTCAAGGCTCGCATGCGGCCATGGATATCGTGCTCGAAGCGTCCCCGGATATTCTTAACCACAACACCGAGACTGTGCCGCGTCTTTATCGCCAAGTTCGATTAGGCGCGCGCTATGAGCGGTCGCTCGACATGCTGGCCTACGTAAAGCAGATTGCGCCTGGCACTCCGACCAAGTCCGGTCTTATGCTCGGGTTGGGTGAGACGCTCGACGAAGTCGCTACCGTGATGCGCGATCTACGGGCGGCTCATGTCGACATCCTTACGCTGGGCCAATACCTGCGGCCGTCGGCCAAGCACTTGCCGATCATCCGGTACGTATCGGTGGAAGAATTTGCCGATCTGAAGCGGCTGGGCTACGAGATGGGCTTCCGGCATGTGGAAAGCGGACCTTTGGTGCGCAGTTCCTTCCACGCTGCCGACGCCGTTCAGTAGGGAACTTTTTTCGCCGGGCTGCGTATCTGAGGATAAGATGTTCACTTTCCTAGTGTGGTGCGTCTTATTTGTGCTGTGTTGGCCGCTGGCCCTGGCTGCGCTTTTCCTGTATCCGATCGTCTGGCTGATTCTGCTGCCCTTCCGGCTGGTCGGGATCGCGGTCGGCGGCGCGCTGCATCTGGTATGGGCTATCGTGACGCTGCCATTCACCATCATCCGCCGCGTCGCATAAACTGGTCGGGTGCCGCGACTGCGCTCCTCTGAGTGGCTCCTGCTCGCCTATTTCGCCTACGTCGCACTCATCTCCGCATTCTTTATCTCTCCCTGGCGCCCATGGGTTGTCGCCGTTGCCGTAGCCATCCTCGTGCTCCGGCTGGCGCGTTCCGAATCTTGGTTCCGCGATCTCTCTCCGCTGCCGCTCGTGCTGATCGCGTTCCACGAAATGGACTGGTTTACTCCGCCGATTCGCGATCATCACCTGGAGCAAACCTGGATCGTGTGGGACCGTTTGCTGCTCGAGCACCATGGACTGCGCGGGATGATCGAGAGCGCTGGCCTATTACTCCCTCTGTTTTTTGAGTTGTGCTATTTGCTGGTGTACGCGGTTGGATTCGTGGCAGTGTGGGCTCTGCTGGCGCATGACAGGAGGAGCCGGCTCAACACGTTCTGGCTGATCTATCTCGGCGGGACTCTCGGGGCTTACGCGCTGTTCCCATATTTTCCGTCTGAGCCGCCGCGCATTGTCTTTGCCGGCGCCGACCTTCCCAGCGTTGTCACGGTCCTGAGGCGATTCAATCTATGGATCCTCGGAAGTTTCAGCATCCATTCCAGCGTGTTCCCCAGCGCGCATGTTTCCTCCGCGTTTTCCGCGGCGTGGGGACTGCTCGCGACTCTGCCCCACCGACGTTGGATTGGATGGGCGATGGCGATGTACGGCTTGTGCGTCGCAATCGCCACCGTATACGGGCGCTATCATTACGCGGTTGATGTGCTCGCGGGGGCGGCACTCAGTTTTATCGGACCGGTACTGGCTTATCTACTGGCTTATCGGAAAAGCCGCGGCGCGTAGTCCACCAGATAATCGCGCCAGTTCCACCAGACGTGCGCACCCTCCGTCTCAGTGAAGACGTGTTTTATCTGGTGCTGATCAAGCAGTTGGTGGAAGCTGACATTCGACATGTATAGCGTGTCGTCCTTGCCGATGTAGATGTGGAACACCTTCAGCTTCTTGTTGGCGCCCGCCGCGTCTGCGAACAGACTCTTAAAATCCTGATCGGCGTTCGCATTCATGATGACCGGGCTGAACGCGCCGACGTAGTGAAACAAGTCCAGGTGGTTTAAGCCGATGATCAGCGTCTGATTCCCGCCCATCGACAGGCCAGCGATGGCGCGGTTGTCGGCGCCCGCTGCGATCCGGTAATTCTTCTCCACGAACTGGATCACATCGGGAACTACGTCGTTGGGGAACGTGAGATTCTTTTGATCTGCGGGTACAACTACGGGAGCCGGACCAAATGTGGTCGATTGGCCCGCGCGTCCATAGGGCATCACAATGATCATCGGCTTAGCCCGTCCTTCGGCGATCAGGTTGTCGAGGATGAGATTCGCGCGGCCCGCCGTGACCCAGCTCGATTCGCTCCCGCCCGCGCCGTGCATGAGGTACAGCGCCGGATATCGGGCGGTGGATGTCTCATAGCCTGGTGGCGTGTAGACGTAGATGTACCGCGTAGCGTTCATGGTCTTCGAAACGTACGTGTTGATGTGAATGTTGCCGTGCGGTACGGATTGGATTGACCACGGCGACGGCTTGTCGCCCTTGACCTCTAGCAAAGACGATCCGTTGCCGCGGTCGGCCGTTCCGAGCATGGGATTATTCGGATCGCTGGTCGCGACGCCGTCAACGGTGAAGCGGTAGTTGTAGATCGCCGCACGCAGCGGAGCAGTCGTGAAGGTCCATGTTCCGTCGGCCCCCTTCGTCATGGTTTGTGGGCCGGTGGCAAAGTCGCCTGATATGGTTACCGTGGTCGCTTCGGGAGCTCGCAGGCGGAAGGTGACTTTTCGATCGGTGCTGACTTGGTATCCGGGCTCTGCGGGCGCTCCGCGTCCCCCGCTTTTTGCGGCGCCTCTACTGGGAGCTTGTGCCCAGAGCGGAGAGCTGATAGCAATCGAGAGGGCGAGCACGAAGGCCTTCCGCATATCACTTCCCATTGCCTTTTCCGTTCGTTACTGGACTCTTCAGATACGCCTGCGATGCCGCCTCATCCTTCAACGGGAGCACCTTGTCCGGATCGATGCGAACCATCACGTAGCGGATATGGTCGTCGATTTTTGTGAACCAGTGTCCGACACCGGCGGGAATCACGATCACGTCGCCGGCCTTTAGTTGATGTGTTACGCCGTTACGAATCGTCGACCCTCCGTTGCCCGGGCCGTTGAACTCGCGGACGGTCTGCAGATCGGCTGGACGCCGCTTCATGTCGGCGATGTCGGGACCAGTGACCAACGTGGCTGATCCATCAATCACGTGATATACCTCGCTCACCAGATCGTGCTCGGCGACAGAATCGGGCGCGGGTTTATCCAGCTTGCCGCGGTATACCACGCCGATCCCAATGTTGGCTTTGCCGATACTCACCGCGCGAGTCTGCTGATCGGTGAGGCCGTTGTCCTGGGCGCGCTTCAGATAGGACTGGATCTCTTTTCTGCTCACGTAAGTGGCGTTGCACTGGTTGCAGGTCGGTTGCTGCGCCGACAGGACAAACAACGCAACCACCATCCCCAGCATTAGTTTTTTGACCATAGATGTTTCCCTTACTTCTTGGGCCATACGACGCCCTGATTCTCTTTCGCGACCGGGGCCAGGCCTTTGTACACGAACTTCTGTACCCGCTGGCCGCGATAGGTTTCCGTCGTGTAGATGTTGCCCTTGGAATCCGCGGCGATGCTGTGGACACCGTAAAATTCACCCGGCTGGCGTCCGCCGTCGCCAAAGCTGGTCAGCACCTGCAAAGACTGCCGATCCAGGATGTGGACCTGATCGTTCTCGCCATCTGCCAGATAGATGTACTTCTGCTCAGGGTCCTTCGAGAACGCGATATCCCACACGGAGCCCGAGCCCAGCGTATTCTTCTCAATGAACATTTCCTTGACGAAGCTGCCGTCCGGTTTGAACACTTGGATGCGATCGTTCACGCGGTCGCACACATACAACAGGCGATCGACCGAGATCTCGGCGCAATGTACCGGATTCCGGAACTGCTGGGGCGGCGGAGCATCCGGCTTATAGGGTCCCTGGTCGACGTCATTCGGCATTTTTCCGTAAGCGCCCCAATGTCGCTTGTATTTGCCGGTTTCCGCATCGAACACGATCACGCGATGATTTCCATAGCCGTCCGCGACGAACAATTCATCCGTCTTCGGATCGACGTAGGTTTTAGCCGGCAACCGCAGATTCTCCGTATCGTTGCTGCCCTTGCTCTTGCCGGGCTTGCCGATCTGCATCAGAAACTTTCCGGCTTTGGTGAACTTGAGGACCATGTTGTCGTTGAACGGCTGTACGCCACCGACCTGTCCCTCGTTAGCCGTCGCAAGCTGCCCGCCGCCGCGGCCGTTGCCGCCGATCCAGACATTGCCCTTGTAATCGACCGTAATGCCGTGATTCGAATCCGGCCAATCGTAGCCTTGGCCCTTGCCGCCCCACGAGTTGACCAAGTTACCGGCTGGATCGAATTCCAGAACCGGCGGCGCCGGCGCGCAGCATTTCGCTGTCGGCGGATTGGTGGTGGCATGCTGCTCGCCAGCCTCGAGCGATCCGGCGCGATGGATGATCCAGACATGATCCTGAGCGTCCACCGACACGCCGATGGTCTGGCCGAGGATCCAGTGGTTGGGCAGAGGCTTCGGCCACATCGGATCGACTTCAAACCTCGGCGCCATGGTGGTCGCGGCGGTGGCGCGCTTGGCGAGCACGTCTGATCCGATCCACAACCCGCCAAATGTTCCCAGGAACGCCAAGCCTACATATAGATTGCGTTTCATATGGTCACCTCAACCGCGATCCAGTATATAGCAACCGCCACATCGTAACAGACCCGCTTGACTCCATCGAAATTGAGGCGGATGATTCGGGCGGGAGGTTCACTATGCAATCCGCCCCCGCGCTTCAAGAACATGCGTCCCGATTCGACGAACCGGTTCGCGCCCTGCTTCGTATGAAAGGCAGGAATCAGGTCTGGTCCGTTACTCCGGATGAAACCGTTTACCACGCCATCGAGATGATGTCGGAACGCCAGGTTGGCTGCGTGGTGGTTCTGGTAGGAGGACAGCTCGCCGGGATTGTCTCGGAACGTGATTATGCTCGGAAAGTAATCCTCAAAGGCCGCAGCTCGCAGGAGACGCGCGTACGCGAAATCATGACGACGCCCGCGCTATTTGTCACACCCGAAAAAACGGTGGCGGATGCGATGCGGATCATGACTAATCGCCGCGTCCGTCATCTGCCGGTACTCGAAGGAGACAACGTTGTCGGGATGCTTTCGATTGGAGATCTGGTGAACTGGGTGATCGACTCGCAACAGCAGACCATCAAACATTTGCACAACTACATTGCGGGCAATTATCCCGCTTAACCAATCCTTGACATTGGGCGAACAAAAGGCGAATATGGGAGGGTGCCGCGGGAAGTATCGAAGCTAATCGGCATCGCCCGCATGGCCGCCGAAGCGACCTGCCTGGAGCCCAAGCGGCGCGTGCAGTACTTTGAGCTTGCCGCCCGCTCCTATGTGGCCCGTTGCAACAGCACTCGAGTGCCTTTCCGCTGGACCATCAACCCTTATCGGGGCTGCGAGTTTGGCTGCAAGTATTGTTATGCGCGCTACACGCACGAGTTCATGGAGATGCGCGATCCGGAGGAATTTGAGCGCAAAATCTATGCCAAGGCGTTCGACCCATCCCGCTTTCGCGAAGAGTTAAGCGTGCTGCCGCTGGGTGAGACGATCGCGCTCGGTACCGCCACCGATCCCTACCAACCAGCCGAGCGGCGCTACGGCGTGACCCGCAGGATGCTCGAAGTATTCGCCAGCATGGCCGGCTTTCATCTGGGAATCACGACCAAGTCCGACTTGGTCACCCGCGACGTGGCCCTGTTGAAGGAAATCTCGCGGCGGCACTATCTGAGGGTCTCGATGACCGTGACCACTGTTGATGTAGAGCTCGCGCGGCTGCTGGAGCCGATGGCTCCGCGTCCGGATCTGCGGTTAGCGGCGGTGGAGACGTTAGCGGATGCCGGGCTGAGAGTTGTGGTGGGTTGCGCGCCGGTCATGCCGCTGATCAATGACAGCGAATCGAGTCTGGACGCTTTAGCTCGCGCGGCGGCGGCGGCTGGAGCGGCAACATTTTGGTCGAACGTCCTGTTCCTCAAGCCCTGCGCGTATCAGGTATTCCTTCCATTCCTTGAGGAACGTTTCCCGGAACTGGTGCGCAAGTATCGCGAGCGCTATGATCGCGCGGCCTACCTGCGGGGTTCGTATCCGGAAATGATTCAGGAACGCGTAGAAAACGTCAAAAAACGGCACGGATTCAATCGTGCTTCCGAGGCCGGTGAGCCGGAACTCTGGCCGCGCGATCCCCAGATTCCGCTGTTTGAGTCCTAGCGTTCGTATAATCAAACGGATGACACAGCCAGCGCAATCTCTTCCGCCGCACGCGGCTTTGCTGCAAATGATCCTGGGAAAATGGGTCTCGAGCGCGATTTCCGCAGCCGCCCATTTCGGCATTGCCGATCATCTGGAATCCGGACCCAAAAGTCCAAAGGAATTGGCCGCGCTTATCGGGGCCCAGGAGCGTCCGCTGTACCGGTTGCTTCGCGCCAACGCGAGTGTGGGCGTATTCACGGAGCTGGAGGACGGCCGTTTCGCGCAGACTCCACTTTCCGATCCCCTGCGGTCGAGTGCCAAGCCTTGTATCCGGAACATGGCGATGATGCTGACCGATGATTGGCACATCCGCTCGTGGGAACAACTGCCGTGGTGCGTCGAAACCGGCCAGCCTGCATCCCATAAGTTGAACGGGATGCCAATGTTCGACTGGATGGCTCAGCATCCCGAGAAAACCGTAAATTTCAATAACGCGATGACGGATCTGTCCCAGGGTGATGCTGCGGCGGTCGTTCAGAGCTATGATTTCTCGCAGTTCGGGCATGTTGTGGATGTCGCGGGTGGCCATGGAACGCTGCTGGCCGCGATTTTGAACCAGGCGCCGAAGGTGAAGGGGACCTTGTTCGATATGCCGCACGTGATCGAAGGCGCGAAGAAGGCAGGCATCCTAGAGCGCTTCGCGGATCGGTCCACGCTCGAAGCGGGAAGTTTTTTTGAATCGATCCCCGCGGGAGCCGATGCGTACATCATGAAGTACATCATTCACGATTGGTACGATGCGGAGTGTATCAAGATTCTCAGTCATTGCCGGAAGGGGATTCGTCCCGGCGGCCGGCTGCTGGTGGTGGATCAAGTGGTCCCTGGTCGCAATGAGCCGGGCGTTTCAAAGCTCATGGATCTGGAGATGCTGGTACTCCCCGGTGGAATGGAACGGACCGAACAGGAGTTCCGGGACTTGTTCGCCGCTTCCGGTTTCCGGCTGGAACGCATCATCCCGACGCCTGGGATCCAATTTATTATCGAAGGCGTACCGGTGTAATTTTGCCGGATGAGGACTTTCTTCGCGAAGCGCTGGAGTTGGCGAGGGACGCCGAACGCGGGGGGGAGGTCCCGGTCGGCGCGGTGGTAGTTCTCGACGGCCGCATAATCGGACGCGGCCGAAATTCCCCTATAGCGCGCAACGATCCGACCGCGCATGCAGAAATCCTGGCTTTGCGCGAGGCAGCCGCCGCGACCGGCAATTACCGGCTGGAAGGCGCCACAATGTACACGACGCTGGAGCCTTGCGTGATGTGCGCAGGCGCGCTGGTGGCGGCGCGTGTATCCCGTCTGGTGTTCGGCGCACGCGATCTCCGTTTCGGCGGAGTTCGCAGCAAATTTCGATTGGCGGACGCCGACGTCCTCAATCACCGCGTCGAAATTGTCGAAGGCGTGCTGGGCGCGGAATGCGCCGAGCTGCTGCAGACCTTCTTCAGCTCACGCCGTCTTGCCGATCGGGGGTAAGCGGGGATGCACGGCCGCATCCCGATGCGAGGTCGCGCTGAAGGCCGCAACCATACGCGAGGGTCCGTGAAAATAATCGTCCAAGGGAAACAGCGGGTATGGCTCCAGCTCCCGGAACATTCGGCCTAGCTTTTGTTCGATACGGTAAACGCTATGAAAAAAGCTTCCGCGATCGACCCCTAGCTTGCGTGTACAGAGCTTCCAGTCTGCTCCCAGCAGGAAGTGATACCGGAAGAGCCGATACTCTTCTTCATTCAGCGCTCGTCGTGAGACGAGAGAGAAATCCGCGATAAATTCCTCATCTTTCCTGCCCCAAGTGTTGGGCCGCTGGCGTCCCGCATGGGGCTCCAGCGAAATGCGGCTGACGTGCCGCTCCTGGGTTACACATTTTACAAACCGGTCATAGCAGATCCGGAAAATTCCGCGCAGCACGCAGTTGCAGGGTGTCAACACACCCTTTCTTGCAAGACGCAATCCCGATCCACGGCATTGCGTGCACTGAGGCATGGCCAGAGTGAGTGTCTCTGACCGCGTCCACTCCATATCTAAAACTTCCTTTCCACGAAGGTATATCCCACTCGTACTCACAGGCGTACGGTAATAGTAATTCCCGTACCCCGATAAGTCAAACAATATTTTGGAATTATGTAGCGATTATTTCGCGGCGGTAATCTCGCGATAGACATCGAGCACCGAACGACCTGTATCGTCCCAGTCGAAACGTTGCGCGCGCGCGCGCCCGTTATAAGACAGCTCGCACCGCCGGCTCTCATCGAGGAGCACGGAGCGCAATCCGCGTGCTACGTCGAACAAGTTATCGGGTGTAACTAGTTCGGCCGCATCGCCCACGGCTTCCACCAGAGCGGGAACATCCGAGGCCACCACGGGGGTGCCGCACGCCATAGCTTCAAGCGGCGCGAGGCCAAAGCCTTCATGCAGCGACGGAAAGGCAAAAAGTGTGGCGGCACGATAGAAAACCTTCAGTGTGTCGAGGGGAACGAAGCCCAAGAAACGTACGAAGGGTTCGACGCGGGTGGCCACGACAGCGCGTCGCACGGCCGGGTATCGGGAGAGCTCATCGCCAATGATCACAAGCTTAAGCTGGCTGAAAAGTGGATGGTTTTCAAGCTCGGAGCGAATCACGGCGAACGCTTCGACCAAGCGTGGGACATTCTTTTGAGGACGGATAGTTCCGGCGTAAAGGATGAAAGGAGGCTGAATGGAATAGCGTTGCAGAATCTGCTGATCCTGGCTGGTATCCGGCTCCAGCGCGAAGGTTGGATCGGGCGCGCTGTAGATGGTTCGAATGCGCTCAGTGGGAATGCGCATGAAACTCTCAATGTCACGACGCGTGGAATGAGATACGGCGATGATGCGTTCGGCGCGAGCTGCGCCGCGGCGGTAACGCTCCTGATGCATCGCGCCACGAACGTCGCCACGCGCCGGATAAAGCAGGCTGCTCATATCGTGGATGGTGACGACGTAGGGTCTTTGCAGCCAATAGGGGACGGAATTCAGAGGAATATGTACTAAATCCGGATGCAGACGGCGCAAGAAAAATGGGAACGCCGCATTTTGAATAACATCGGTGTCGGGACGGGAGTACTCGGCGGTGCCAAAATTAGGTCCTAAGTCGGCCAGTTCGTCGGGCCGCTTGTTAAAAGTAATCAGCGTGTAGCGGTTGTCCTTGTCCAAACGTGCCAGCGCTCGAACCAGATTGCGGATGTAGGTTCCGATGCCGAAGTCGCCCAGGCGGCGGACGTCGATGACGATGTGCCGGGACATCCGTACCTCTATCGGAAAGCTGCGGGTGTGAGTCTCCAGGCGTACAGAGGAAAGTGATCCGTAAGCGTTTTAACCGCGCGTCGGACTTCGGTTATGACCTCTTCGCTCTGGATGTTGTCCAAAACTCGTGCGATCAATCGCGCGACTTCGCGAATCTCCGGCTCGCGGAATCCGCGCGTCGTGACGGCAGGGCTGCCGAAACGCATCCCGCTGGGGTTGAAAGGCGGATTCTGGTCGAACGGAATCGCGTTGCGGTTGGCGGTGATGTTCGCAGACTCGAGCGCCGATTGCGCTTCCTTGCCGCGAATGCCTTTGGCGAACACATCGGCAAGCAGGACATGAGTGTCGGTGCCGCCCGAAACAATCCGGAAACCCGCTTCTCGCAAGCCCTCTGCAAGCGTTCGTGCGTTCGCGAGGACCTGACGCGAGTAAGCCACAAATTCGGGAGTCGCGGCTTCGCGAAAACAGATCGCTTTGGCCGCCATCACATGAACCAGCGGTCCTCCCTGAACACCGGGGAACAACGACTTGTCGATGTTTGCGCCGTATTTATCCTTCGAGAGTATAAGCCCGCTGCGGGGACCGCGCAATGTCTTGTGTGTCGTCGACGTGACGATGTCTGCCCATTCACAGGGATTCGGGTGCAAGCCTGCCGCCACCAGTCCTGAAAAATGCGCCATGTCGACGAGGAACAGCGCACCTACGCTGTCGGCGATCTGGCGGAAGCGCGGAAAGTCCAGCGTGCGCGGGTATGCGCTACCGCCTGCAATGATCATCTTAGGCTTGTGCTCTTCGGCCAGTTTCGCCAGCTCGTCGTAATCGATACGCTCATCGTCGCGGCGCACGCCGTAGGGCACGATCTTATAGGTCTTGCCTGAAAAATTCAGCGGATGCCCGTGCGTCAAGTGTCCGCCATGCGCCAGATTCAGCCCTAGGATCGTATCGCCCGGCTGCAACACGCTGGCGTAAGCGGCTTCATTCGCTTGCGATCCGGAGTGCGGTTGCACGTTGGCGTACTCGGCGTGAAAGAGTTTCTTGGCGCGCTCCCTGGCGAGATTTTCGACGATGTCGGTGAACTCGCAGCCGCCGTAGTAGCGTTTGCCGGGATACCCTTCGGCGTACTTGTTGGTGAAGACGCTGCCGGTGGCTTCAAGGATCGCTTCGGAGGTGAAGTTCTCGCTGGCGATCAATTCCAAGTGCGAATTCTGGCGCTCGGTTTCATGGCGGATCGCATCGGAAATTTCGGGATCGACTTCCGCGAGCGGCCTGGCCATACGTTCCTGTTCGGTCATTGTTCGTTTTCCAGTTGTGTAATCTTTGCGACGCGGCGTTCGTGGCGGCCGGCTTCAAAAGGTGTTTCGAGAAACGTTCGCAGTATTTCGCGAGCCAAGGCGGGATCGATAAACCGTGCGCCGAGAGTGAGAACGTTCAAGTTGTTGTGGGCGCGCGTGAGCCGCACTTCTTCAAGAGTCACGCCCGGCGCTGCACGAATGCCGCGAACCTTGTTCGCTGCGATCGACATGCCGACGCCGCTGCCGCACACCAGCACACCGCGTTCGACGGTCCCGGACGCTACGGCCTTGGCGACACGAACTGCGTAGTCCGGATAGTCGGTGGACTCCGCGGAATTGGCTCCGAAGTCGCACACATCATGTCCGGCTTGGCGCAGGACATCGCCCAGCAGGTTCTTGAGCTCGAAGCCGGCATGATCTGCGCCGATGGCGATTTTCATGGGGAAACCCAATTCTAACAGGCTCAAGAGCCAGTCCCAACGACTTCCAGGAACGCCTGCGCCGCGTGGCTGAGTGCGCGACGCGCCGGATACACTAGCCGAATCTTGCGCTCGACCATCAGTTGTTTCACCTTGATCTCTTTGAGTAAGCCATGGCGGATCTCTTGCTCCACGCACATGCGCGGCAGGAAGGCGACGCCCTCATTCCGCTCGACCATCTTGCGGATCGATTCGATCGTCGGCATCTCCACATCCATATTGAGCGGCACTTTGTGACGTTGGAATTCGCGAATGACTACGCCGCGGTAGGGCGACACGACGTTATGAGCTACGAACGTCTCTCCTCCCAGTTCCTTGATGGTCACGTGATCGCGTTTGGCCAGTTTGTGCTGAGGCGAGACGATGAACGAAAGGTGATCGGTGTAAATCACTTGCGAAATCAACCGCTCGTCGTCCGGGTCGTAGGTCAGAAGTGCCAGTTCCAATTCGCCATCCACCAGTTGCGACGGGATTTTGCTCGACTGGCTGCGACGAACCTGGACCTTGATCTTGGGAAACTTTGCGCGATAGCGTTCGATGTGATCGAGCAGATAAAGGGTAGAGGATTCATTGGCGCCGATACTCAGGCGTCCTGACGATTTGTCGCGCAGTTCAGCCATCGCGTTTTCCAGATCGCCTTGCAGGTGCTCAAAGCGCCGGGCATAGTCGAGCACGATCTGGCCGGCGTCGGTCAGCAGCAGGTCTTTGGCCGAACGGTCGATCAGCTTTTCTCCCATCTCGCCTTCAAGTCGTTGAATCGCAAGGGAAATCGCGGGCTGCGTCCGGAGCAGCTTTTCGGCCGCCCGAGAAAAACTACGCTCCGTGGCGACAGTTAAGAACACGCGGAGCGGGTGCAGTTCCATAAAGCGATATTATACTACCATCGAATCTTATTGATTTGCCAAATCTATCGCTCAGCCTTGATAATGTGTTTACAGAGCTTTCTTGGAGGCATTTAAGGATGGCCGATCGAGTATATATCTTCGACACCACGTTACGTGACGGGGAGCAATCGCCTGGCTGCAGCATGACCGTGGCAGAAAAACTCCGCATGGCGGCCAAGCTGGTCGAGCTGGGCGTGGACATCCTTGAAGCCGGATTTCCGATCGCGTCACAGGGCGATTCGGAAGCGGTGGACGCAGTGGCGCGCGAATTTCCGTGGGTGAGCGTGGCGGCGTTGGCCCGATCGAATCGAGGGGACATCCTGGCGGCAGCCGCGTCGCTCAAGAATGCACGTCGCCCGCGTATCCATACATTTATCGCCACCAGCGACATTCATCTGAAGCACAAGTTGAAGAAATCGCGCCAGCAGGTTCTGGACGAAGCTGTGGCGGCGGTACGCCTGGCTCGCGAATATTGCGATGACGTGGAGTTCTCAGCTGAGGATGCCACCCGGACCGATCCGGATTATCTTGAGCAAGTATCGCGAGAAGTGGTCGCGGCAGGCGCGCGTACAGTAAATCTTCCTGACACGGTAGGGTTCTCGGTCCCGGAGGAATATCGCGCTCTGATTGCGCGGATCGTGAAGGCGTTGGGCGATTCGGCGGTAGTCAGCGTACACTGCCACGACGATTTGGGTCTGGCCGTGGCGAACTCGCTGGCGGCAATTCAGGGCGGAGCGCGACAAATCGAATGTACTATCAATGGCATCGGCGAACGTGCTGGTAATGCCGCGCTGGAAGAGGTCGTCATGGCGCTGAATACCCGCCGCGAAGTGCTGCCATACGAAACACGCATCGTGACAGAACATCTCTATCCGTGCAGCCAGCTGCTTACGTCGATCATCACGTTCGGACCGCAGCCGAACAAAGCGATTGTCGGCGAGAATGCGTTCGCGCATGAAGCCGGTATCCATCAGGACGGTTTCCTTAAAGAGCGGACGACGTACGAAATCATGGATCCTAAGTCGGTGGGGGTACCCGAGTCGAAACTGGTGCTGGGCAAGCATAGTGGGCGGCACGCGTTAGCCAAGCGCTGCGAGGATCTGGGAGTTTCGCTCACCAAGGAACAGCTCGACACGGTGTACCATCGCTTTACGGAGCTGGCGGACCGTAAAAAGGGTTTGCGCAACGACGAGATTATCGCGCTGGCACGCGAAGTGGTTGAAGAAACTAAGCAAGCCAGCGTCACTACCCATTAATCCTAAACATGAATTTAAAAATATTGATTTTGCCCGGCGACGGGATCGGCGCCGAGGTGACAAGTGCGGCGGTAGACGTGTTGAAAGCTGTGGCCAAGAAATTCGACCACACCTTGGAGTTGTCCGAGGGACTCCTCGGCGGTGTAGCCATACATAAGACCGGCACGCCGTTTCCCAAGGAAACCGAAGAGCTTTGCCAGAAGGCCGACGCGACGTTGATGGGCGCGGTGGGACTGCCGGAGTTCGACGCGGCCCCGCCCAGCCAGCGTCCCGAGGCCGGATTGCTCGGCATGCGACGTGTCCTCGACGTATTCGCGAATTTGCGTCCTGTGCGCACGTGGCCGGCACTGGTGGATTCGTCGCCGCTAAAGAATCACGTGGTGGAAGGCACGGACATGATCATTGTTCGCGAACTGACCGGCGGCCTGTATTACGGCCAGCCGCGCGGGATCGACGAAAATCGCGGATTCAACACCATGTCGTACACGCGCAAGGAAGTGGAGCGCGTCACGCATACGGCGTTCAAGCTGGCACGGAACCGTCGCAAGAAAGTTTGCAGCGTGGACAAGTCCAATGTGTTGGAGGTTTCGCAGTTCTGGCGCAAGGTCGTGATTGACGTCGCCCAGCAATATCCGGACATTCAGCTCGAACACATGCTGGTGGATAACGCCGCCATGCAGATGGTGCTGAGACCGACGCAGTTCGACGTGATGCTGACCGAAAATACCTTCGGCGATATCCTTAGTGATGTAGGGGGAATTCTGGCCGGGTCGATCGGCATGCTGCCGTCGGCTTCACTGGGCGAGACGAAAGGGCTGTACGAGCCGGTGCATGGGTCGGCGCCGGACATCGCAGGCCAGAACAAGGCCAACCCTCTTGGTGCGATCGGAAGTGTGGCGGCGATGCTCGAATACACGTTCGGGCTGATGAAAGAAGCTACCGCCGTGAACGATGCCGTCGGCAAGGTTCTGGAATCCGGAAAGGTCACCGCCGACCTGAGGCCGAAGGGCAAGCCTGCAACGACCACGGAAGTCGGAAGAGCTGTGAGCGAAGCGATTTAAGAGAAGGACAGGCAATATGAAACCGCGTACGATCGTAGAAAAAATCTGGGATAGCCATGTGGTCGCCGAGAAGCCGGGAGCACCGGCGCTCCTCTACATCGACCTGCATCTTACCCACGAAGTCACTTCACCGCAGGCGTTTTCGACGCTGCGCGAGCGGGGACTCAAGGTGCGGCGGCCGGATCTGACCATCGCCACGATGGACCACAGTACTCCGACCACGTCGCGCGATCTGCCGATGCTCGATACCGTCGGCAAGGCGCAGCTGGATCAGATGGAAAAGAACTGCAAGGACTTCGGGATTCGCCTTTACGATCTGAAAACCACCAAGCAGGGCATCGTGCATGTGATCGGTCCGGAGCAGGGACTCACGCAGCCGGGCATGACCATCGTTTGCGGCGATAGCCACACCGCAACGCACGGGGCTTTTGGTGCATTGGCATTCGGCATCGGAACGAGCCAGGTGGGGCATGTGTTCGCAACGCAGTGCCTGCTACAGACACCCTCGAAGAGCTACGCGATTCGGGTAGAAGGTGTGCTCAAGCCGGGCGTGTCAGCTAAAGATATTATTCTGGCGGTGATCGCGCGAATCGGTATCGGCGGCGGGACAGGGACCGTGTTCGAATATCAGGGATCCACCATTCGCTCGCTCTCTATGGAAGAACGCATGACGATTTGTAATATGTCGATCGAAGGTGGTGCGCGGGCGGGATTGGTCGCGCCCGACGACACGACGTATCAATATATATCGGGCCGTGAATTTGCACCTAAGGGCGCCGATTGGGACGCGGCTCTGGCTCGATGGAAGCAGCTTCCAACCGATCAGGGTGCGCAATATGCGAAAGAGTTGACGCTGGACGCGGCTACGCTCGAACCTATGGTGACGTTCGGCACGAATCCTGGCATGGGAATCCCCATCTCGGGTGCAATTCCCGATCCCGCTTCAGTGTCCGACCCCATCGAAAAGTCGGATCTGATTAAGGCTCTGAAGTACATGGATCTCGAGCCTGGGAAGCAACTCAAGGGGCACAAGATCGACGTGGTGTTCGTGGGGAGCTGCACCAATTCCCGCATTTCCGACCTGCGCGCGGCCGCCAGCGTAATGAAGGGCCGCAAGGTGAGCCCCAGCGTGCGCATGCTGGTGGTGCCTGGGTCGATGCAAGTGAAGAAGCAGGCCGAAGCCGAAGGTCTGGACAAGATCTTCCGCGAAGCCGGCGCCGATTTCCGCGAAGCCGGCTGCTCCATGTGCCTGGCGATGAACGGCGACCAGCTTGAGCCGGGCGAGTACAGCGTCTCGACCAGCAATCGCAACTTCGAAGGGCGGCAGGGCAAGGGCGGAAGAACATTTCTGGCGAGCCCGCTCACGGCGGCGGCATCGGCAGTCACGGGCGTCGTGACCGACGTCAGGACGCTCTTATAAGAGGTCACATTTAAGGAACAAGTATGAAATTCGAAAAGATCGAAAGTAAGATTGCCGTTCTGCCTATCGATAATATCGACACAGACCAGATCATTCCGGCGCGATACCTCAAATCAATCTCGAAAGACGGACTGGGCGAGGGGCTGTTCCGCGACTGGCGCCGTAACGCCGACGGGACACCTAAATCGGACTTCGTTCTCAACCAACCTCAAGCGGAGGGTGTCGAGATACTCGTGACCGGCGACAACTTCGGCTGCGGCAGCTCGCGCGAGCACGCTCCGTGGGCGCTGGTGCAAAACGGAATCCGGGCGGTAATCAGCACGTCGTTCGCGGACATTTTCAAAGGCAACGCACTGAAGAACCAGCTTCTGCCGGTAGTGGTTCCCGCGGATGCTCATGCCGAGCTGCTGAAATCGCCGTGGGCCTTGGTGAAGATCGATCTAGCGGCGCAGACGGTCACGCTTCCCAGCGGCCGCGCGGTGGAATTTCCTATCGACGCTTTTTCCAAGACATGTCTGGTGGAAGGTGTCGATGAGCTGGGCTACATGCTCCAGCAGGACCCGGCGATCACTGCGTTCGAGGCCAAGCGTATTGGTTCCGTGAACACTCTGCGGTAACATCGCAAGAGATCTCATAAGAAAGATCCCCAATAGGGAGGGACAATACCATGCGAATGTTGCTGAGAGCGATTCTTCCGAATGAGCCCGCGAACACGATGGTTCGGAATGGAACTTTGGGATCTACGATACAGAAGATCCTAGCCGACCTGAAACCCGAAGCCGCCTATTTCGTCGCCTCCGACAACGGCGAGCGTTGCGGGGTCATAGTCTTCGATATGAAGGATTCCTCTGAGCTCCCGAAGGTCGCGGAACCGTGGTTCCTGGCGTTCAACGCCCACGTCACTGTGAGGCCGACGATGAATCCCCAGGATTTGGCGGCCGCCGGACCGGCGTTTGAACGGGCCGTCAAAGAGTTTGGCAAATAGTGCGTGGCGCGAATACCACGAGTTCACCAAGCATAGCGTTGCATCGCTAAGGCGGGCGCCGCACGTTCTCGATTGGGCGAACATGCCCGATCCGTTTCGTCACTACGAGGGCGTGCCGGTGCTCGACTTGCCTGCCGATCCTCCTCCGCCTGAAAGCCCAGTAGGCAATGGCCCGGCGCTTCTATCGCAGCTGCTGTTTTACTCTGCCGCGATCAGCGCGTCCAAGGTTGTACCGTCCACCGGATTTCGTTACGCGCTGCGCGTGAATCCGTCGTCGGGAAATCTGCATCCGACCGAGTTTCATTTCGTCACGCATGGATTGAGGGACTGGCCCGACGGTCTGTATCACTACCGTCCTTCGTCGCACATGGCCGAGCAGCGCGCGACCGGTGATTTCCGCGGCGTCACGGGCAGTGACACGCCGATCGTGTTTATCCTGACCAGCATCGCATGGCGCGAGGCGTGGAAGTATCGCAATCGCGCGTATCGATATTGCCTGCTCGACATAGGTCACGCCTGGCAGGCTCTGGCACTCGCCGCCGAAGCCATGGGATTTGATAGCAAAGCGATTGTCGATTTTCCAGACGATGAAATAGCCAAGGCCATGCGCCTCAACCGCGATGAATGGCCGATGCTAATCGTGGAAATTAGAAGCGCTGCATGTAAGGCTGATACCCGTGAAACCGTCTGGTACGGCGGAGCCGCGAATCAGCTCTCGAACGAAATCGTACCGTATCCACGTATCGAGGCGATTCACGCCGCCACAAAGCTCATCGTGAATTCCCCAGTCGAGCCGGCTTCGACCGGTTCCGGCGAGATCAAGCCGCCTCCTCCGGCTCAGTCGATGCGCTCTTTCGGTGAGATCGCGCGAACCCGCCGTTCGGCGCTCGACTTTATAGGCGGCACGCTATCGATATCGTTGCCACAACTGTCGGCCCTGCTCACACCAGCAAAGCCGCTGCTGTCATTTGTTCAACTCTATCTATATGTCCATCGAGTCGGTGGACTCGAATCCGGCGTGTACAGATTCTGGCCTGAACGCGCCGAGCTGGAGCGAATCAAATCCGGAGACCAGCGCGTGGCGGCCGCGGGTTTAAGCCTCGGTCAGGATCTAGCTGGCAACGCTTGCGTGGCATTTTCGATGATCGGCGATCTCGACCGTGCCGCCCGCGCGCATGGCGACCGTGGTTATCGCTATGTGCACTTTGAGGCCGGCGCTGTTGGCCATCGTCTCTATCTCGCCGCGGAAGCTCTCGGGTTGCGCGCCACCGGCATCGGCGCATTCTACGACGAGGAGGTGCATCGCTATCTCCACGTGAGTCCCGAGCAAGGTCAAGTGGTTTACCACTTTGCGATGGGCTACCCGGTTCCCGATCCGCGCCTTCAGGCATAAGCTAGCCATGGTCGGAATTCTGGTGCACGGCGACAATCATTTCATCGTGCGCGGACCGTTGCCCAGTCGCGAGACCGCCCTCGCGCTTGTCCGGCACTGGTCCTTGATTCAGATCGGCGAGGCCCCGCCGCCCGCATTGGCTGAATGGCAGATTGTCCTTCGCGAATTTCGAGAGAACCTGGAATGGGCCGTGGTCGTACCTGGTGAGTCCGAGCCGTCCCCCGCCGTGCGGACCTTGCTGGATGAGCTAGCGGCGCGGGGGATCGCCATCTACAACTCCGGATTGCTACGATGGTAAACGATTCTCGCGAAAATAGGGACTTTTAGACCATGTGGATCGTAAGATTAGCGCTACGCCGTCCCTATACGTTCGTGGTGATGGCGGTGCTGATCGCCATCCTCGGCGGAGTCGCGATTACGACCATGCCGGTCGATATATTCCCGTATATCGACATCCCCATTGTCAGCATCGTGTGGCAGTACAACGGGCTTTCTCCGGAGGAGATGGAGAGCCGCATTGTCACGAATTTCGAGCGCGCGCTGACCTCAAACGTTACCGACATCGAACACATAGAATCGCAGTCGTATCAAACGGTAGCGGTTGTTCGTGTCTACTTTCATCAGAACGCCCAAGTCGATCTGGCGCTGGCGCAGATCGTGACGCAATGCCAGGTGGTGGTTCGCAACATGCCGCCCGGCACGTTTCCACCGCAGGTTTTGAAATATGATGCAGCCAGCGTTCCCATCCTGCAACTCGGGTTAAGCAGCAAGACGCTGACGGAGCAGGAAATCTTCGACCTCGGTAATAACTTCATCCGGACTCCTCTCGCCACGGTCCAGGGAGCAAATGTTTCCTACCCCTTCGGCGGCAAGAACCGGCAGATCATGGTGGACCTGAACCTCGAAGAGCTGTATGCGAAGCAGCTTTCGCCCATCGATGTTTCGAACGCCCTGAATCTCCAGAATCTGATCTTGCCCGCTGGAACGGCAAAGTTCGCGCAAACCGAGTATCCGATTCGATTGAACAGCAGCCCGTCGGTGGTATCGGAGTTCAACAATCTGCCGATCAAGACGGTCAACGGCGCGACTATCTATATGAAAGACGTCGCTACGGTGCATGACGGCTTTGTCCCCCAGCAGAACATCGTCCGCACGAATGGATCTCGCGGCGTTCTGCTGACTGTGACGCGCAACGGCAAGGCTTCGACGCTGGCCATCGTCGACGCGGTAAAGAACGCACTACCCAAAATCCTGGCGACGATGCCACCGGCGCTAAAGCTATCCGTATTCGGGGATCAATCCCTATTTGTCCGATCGGCGATCGGAGGCGTATTGCGCGAGACGCTGATTGCGGCGTTTCTCACCGGTTCGGTGATCCTGCTGTTTCTGGGAAGCTGGCGCAGCACGATGATCGTATGGATCTCGATTCCGCTCTCGATTCTGACGTCGCTCTGTATCCTGAGCCTGCTCGGACAGACTGTAAACGTGATGACCCTGGGCGGCCTAGCGCTGGCTGTCGGCATCCTGGTGGATGATGCGACGGTAGAGATCGAAAACACGCATCGTAACCTCGGCATGCGAAAGCCTTTGGTCCGTGCGGTGCTGGATGGAGCGTCGCAGATCGCAGTCCCCACGCTGGTCTCGACGTTATCCATTTGCATCGTGTTCGTTCCCGTGCTGCTGCTCTCGGGCACGGCCAGGTACCTATTTACGCCGCTGGCGATGGCGGTAGTGTTCGCGATGCTGGCGTCTTACTTGTTATCGCGAACTCTGGTCCCCACCATGGTGCACCACTTGCTCCGATCGGAAGCCGCCGTGTATCAGGCAGGCGGGCATGGAGGCAAAGGAATTCTCTGGAGCATCCATCGCGGCGCGAACTCCTTATTCGAGCGCCTGCGCTACCGGTACGTGGGTTTGCTCGATTTTTCATTGCGGCATCGAGGGCCGGTTCTAATTCTGTTTCTGGCGATCTCGTTCGGTTCTTTTTGGCTGGCGCGATTGGTGGGCCGCGACTTCTTTCCTAGCGTGGATGCCGGCCAGTTACGGCTGCACGCGCGCAGTGCGCCTGGGACGCGCATCGAACAGACCGAGTTCCGTTTCGCCGATGTGGAGCATGAAATTCGCAGCGCGCTTCCGGCGGGTGAAATTGACACCATCATCGACAACATCGGAATCCCAAATGCGTGGGGCAGCATCGCGCAAGGCGACGTGCCGAACATCGCGGCCACGGACGGAGAAATTCTGATTTCTCTGAATCGCGAAAAGCACGGACCTGTTCGGGATTACGAAGTTCTGCTTCGCAAGCGACTCAACCAGCGCTTCCCTGACATGGCTTTCTTCTTCGAGCCTGCCAACATCACCAATCAGATCCTCAATTTCGGCTTGCCCGCGCCGATCGATTTGCAAGTGGTGGGACGGGACGCTCCCAATAACTACAAGATCGCCCAGCGGCTACGGGATCGGATCGCACGCATCCCGGGTGCGGCGGACGTCCATATTCACCAGGTATATAGCCAGCCGCAGTTGAACATGAGTGTAGATAGGGTGAAAGCCGGGCAGTTGGGACTTACTGAGCGCGACGTCACCAGCAGCATGCTGATTTCGCTGAGCGGAAATAATCAGGTGGCTCCGAATTTCTGGCTGAACCCTGCGAACGGCGTCAGCTACAACGTGGGCGTGCAGACGTCGCAATACCGCATTGACTCGATGGATGAGCTGCTTCGCACCCCGATTACCGCGGCAACCACCGCAGTCAATACGACGACAGCAAGCTCCCTTTCTGGCGTGGCCGCCACCGGGAATGCATCGGTAAGCTCGTCGCCGAGTGGAGCCTCGCAGGCTTATGGAAACCCTGGAGCGATTCCCAACGGAACCCAGCTTCTCTCCAATCTAGTGGACGTCGAACGCGGATATGGTCCCGTCATCATCAACCACTACAACGTCGCGCCGGTGTTCGATGTATACGCCAATGTCGATCGCCGCGATTTGGGGAGTGTAGGCAGCGAAGTTGAGAAAATCATGAATGAAGAACAGACGCACTTGCCGCGCGGGACGACGTTTAGCCTGCGGGGCGAGTACGAGACTATGCAGACTTCGTTCGTGCGACTCGGACTCGGGATGATCTTCGCGGTGGTGCTTGTATATCTGCTGATGGCCGTAAACTTCCAATCGTGGCTGGATCCGTTCATTATTTTGACCGCTCTGCCGGGCGCGATCGCGGGAATCCTGTGGATGCTGTTCGTCACGGGAACCACACTCAGCGTTCCATCGCTAATGGGGTCCATCATGTGCGTCGGCGTGGCCACAGCCAACAGTATTTTGATGGTCACCTTCGCAAACGACCAGCGCGCGGCCATTTCCTCGGCCCGCGAGGCCATGCTTTCGGCCGGATACGCGCGCCTTCGGCCGGTGCTGATGACGGCTTCTGCGATGATTCTGGGCATGCTTCCAATGGCTCTCGGGATGGGCGAGGGTGGGGAACAGAATGCGCCGCTGGGTCGCGCCGTGATCGGCGGGCTGATGGGTGCGACGATGACAACTTTGTTCGTGGTTCCGATCTTCTATAGCTATCTGCGCACCAAGCCTCCCGTGGACCAGCAGCGGCGGCTCGAAGATGAAGAGCGCACCGAAGCGGTGGAATCAGAATGGGATTTGTTGGAAAGAGCCTAAATGAAATATAGCGATCCTCATCAGGCAGGCTCCGAAACCGAGCAGCAGCTCCGGCAGCAGGTGGACGACTTGAAGCGCCGGCTTCGGGAGCAGGAGGAAGGTCTTTCCGGCCCGCCAGCGAAGCGCTGGAAGCCGTCTGCGATCACGATTTTCTCGATCCTCTTAGGGCTCGTGGTGCTACTGGCGGGAGCGTTCGTCGCCGGATACATTCCACTTCAGAGACGCGAGGCGTTAGTTCGAACGGAAGCCGAAGATCACGGAAGAGATCTGCCGCACATGGAAGTCATGAAGGTTGGGCGCTCGTCGATTCAGAGCGAGTTGAAGCTTCCCGGAACCTTGCAGGCCGTAACGGAAGCGCCTATATTGGCTCGCGCGGACGGCTATCTTAAGAACCGTTACGTGGATCTCGGCGATAAAGTTCGGGCCGGGCAGCCGCTGGCGGAGATCGATGCGCCCGAGCTTGACCAGCAGATCCTGCAGGCTGAGGCTGCCATCGCGCAGGCGCAGGCATCGCTCGAGCAAGCGCAAGCCAGCCTGGAGCAGGGTAAATCGAACCGCGACTTGGCTCGCGTTACGGCCGAACGGTGGAAGACTCTGGCCGCGCAGGGCGTCGTCTCGCAACAGGAGAACGACCAGAACCAGGCGCAGCTCACGTCGCAGAATGCGAACGTGCAGGCGCTCGAAAAAGCAATCGCCGCGCAACGCAGCAACGTCGCGGCTGCCCAGGCGAATCTCGCTCGGCTTCAGGATGTTCAAGGCTACCGCATCGTCAGGGCGCCGTTCGATGGGGTGATCACCGTTCGCAATGTGGATATCGGTGCACTTGTGACCACAGGCAGCACACTGCTGTACCGAGTCGCGCAGACCGGAACGCTTCGCACGTATGTCAACGTTCCACAAGCTAACGCGAGTTCGATCCATGCCGGTCAGGCTGCCCAGTTGACTCTCTCTAATTTTCCCGGCCGGCGATTCCTCGGCACCGTGGCGCGAACGGCGAACGCGCTCGATCCATCCAGCCGGACGATGTTGGTGGAAGTTGCCGTGCCGAATTCCGATGGCGCGCTATTCCCGGGCATGTACGCCGAAGTCGACTTGAACACTGCCCGGGCGAATCCTCCACTTCTGCTTCCTGCTCAGGCGTTGGTCGTCCGCTCCGATGGCGCGCAGGTCGCAGTGGTGCAGCCGGACGGAACGGTACATCTTCAAAAGGTGGCGATCGGACGAGATTACGGAGACAGGGTCGAGATTGCCCAGGGGATTGCTGAAGGTACAACGATTCTTATGGTCCCGGGAGATACGGCCGAGGGTGCCAAGATCGTACCTATCGACGCTGGGCCTGCGCAGCCCTAAAGCTCGGCGTTCACATCGGACGCCAAGTCATCTCCACTCGCACCGGCATCTCGTTTTTAACAGGGATCGCTAAGAGCGATGGTGGGTCGATCTTGAAATCAGAAAGCGTGGCCGGAATTATTCCTGATATCCGAATCTGGTTTCCCTGCATCACGACCTGGAATGGGACCTGCTTATACTGGGCCGTCTGACCGGCAAACTCGATCTCCAGATCGGCATGGATCGTTGCGGATGTAAACGCCGTTTCGGGCAACCGGGTGCGCACGCTGACCAGAGGGAATTGGGCGCCGCGCGTCGCTTGAAGCATGTGAAGATCGCGGTTGCTATCCCCCGAATCGAAGGACTTCACCGGCGCTGCGATTAAAAAATCGCACTGTCCAGCATGGCAAACGCCTTTGCCTCGCGCAGCGTGACTGACGCCGTCGATCTGATGCAGCGGGTGAGACACGTGATAGGTGAGAGTGGACTGTTCCAGGATCCATTGGCTATCGGCTTGGGCAAGCTTGGGAGCCAGAAGCGCAAGGGCCAGCAGCACCCGGTGAAGTTTATTCATAAGTCCCGCTTAGAATTTTATAGTCACGGACGCTACGGCCAGACCGAACGCCACATAGGTTACGGTGGCCACCGCTCCATGCGCCTTGGCGATCCCATGCACCTTTTCGCCGTTATTCTCTTGACTATAGGCCATCGCTCCTAGAATGGGAGTTAGAATCATGCCGGGGCCATGAATCCAGGCCAGAGTTTTATGCAGCCGGATCTGCCCGCGAGTCGCGGTTCCAGGCACTCTTGGTGCGCGAATCGCATAGTAGGCGGTCATGAAGTACAGATCCGTCGTCACCGCGCCCAGACCGCCATGGATATCGCGGCCGGTTGCGGTGCTGTGCCTTCCCGAGGCGAGGCCCGAAGCGGCGATCGTGGCGACCATAGGAGCGAGGGTTATCAAACCGAACCGTTGATGCATCTTGAGCATGTGGGCGCGCCGGTCGAGTCTCGCTTGATCCTGGGCGTTGCCTTGGGCCTGATCCGGAGGGAACAGATCCCCCAGCGCAGGCGCTGCGCCACCGCCGGCAGAAACGGCTAAAGTCTGGTTCATCGTCTGCCTTGCGCCCGCTGCGATGGTCAGGTTAGCTACTTTGGCGCTGAACCCGTCCGCCAGGATGGAAACCTCGTACTCTCCCGGCGGGAGGTTGGTTGCGGTATAAATCCCCGCTGAATTGGTTTGAGTCTCCGTCAATTGTCCAGTGGCCGAGTTCTTGATGGAGACTTTCGCGTTAGGAATCGCTGCGCCCAAAGTATCTGTGATGGTCCCGGAGAGCATCGCGCCGCCTTGAGCCAGTGCTGTACCCGCGATGAAAAGAGAAAGCAGGAGAATCGCCAGAAACGACTTAGCTTGCGCACCCATGGTTGACGGACGCCCAGCCCCACCATTTCGTTTCAATGAATTCCTCGTTATGAGTATTTCACGATGGTTTTGAAACCGTAATCCATGTGCTGCTGCATGTGGCAATGGAGCAGGGAAGGACCTGGATTATTCGCCACGAAATCCACTTCGACCACGGTGTTACGGGGCACATTTACCGTGTCTTTGAAAATCCCTGACGTCGGTTTTCCGCCGACACTCACCAGTTCGAAACTGTGCCGATGGAGGTGCACAGGATGGCCATCCTCCATTCCGTTGTGAAGAGCGATCCGGTAGCGCTTTCCCGCCTTTACCATCAACGGATCGATGTCAGGCCACACCTTGTCGTTGATAGCCCAGCGATTGAATGGCTTGCCCTCGTCTGGCAGCATCATGAACATCAGATCGAATTTGCCGTCGGGTTCGGGCGCTTTCGCTTGGGTCCCGAACACTGTGTAATCCCAAGTCGGATTTTCCAACGCCTTCCATTGCGGCTCGCCTTTGCGATCTGCATACTCGATTACCACTCCCATGCCGATCTTCCGGTCTTCATCTCGTGTCGAGCCCAGAACCCAAACACCCGGCTGATTCATTTCGACGACTGCGTCCACCCGCTCGGCGACCGCCACAGTCAATAAGTCCACGGACGTGGGCGTGGGAACGGGGTTTCCGTCCAGAGCAATCACGCGGAATTTATGCCCAGGCAACGCAAGGTTCAATTGGCGCGTGGCGTCCGCGTTGAGTATCCGAAAAAGCACCTTCTGTCCCTGGTGGACTCGAATAGGCTCGCCGAATCCCAGGGCTCGACCTCCTAGCGTGCACAATTTATAATCGACAGTCCAATCGTTGTTCGGTGCACCGCGATGCAGAATAGAGGGATTCCAGTGGCGGCCCGCGAGAAAAACTTCTTGATCGTAGTTGCCCGGCTGGCTCCTTGGTTCCACTAGCAGAAATCCGTACTGGCCCGAGTATGCTCCTCGCGTCATGTCATCCATGGCCATTGCGTGGGTGTGATACCAGCGGGTTCCCGCCGGCTTGGGCGTAAAGCTAATGCGCAGATGCCCGCGCGCCGGTACGAACGGGCTGCCTTGTTCTTCCGCTCCGTCGGCCTCTGCTGTTATATGTTGCCCGTGCCAATGCACCAGCTCGGGAACATCGGTGTCATTGAATACGTCGACACTTATCCGCTTGCCTTCTTTCATTCGCAGAACCGGACCCGGAACCCTTCCGTTGTATGCGACCGTTCGAATGGTTTGGCCGGCCGCCAGTTCCACCGAAACCGGTGCGATGCGCAGTGTAAAGTCTGCTTTGGAGGGAGCTGCCTCCAGGCGATCCGGTCTCCCGATTCCGAGCGCGGTTTCAAGCGAGATCGCTCCGGCCATCCATGTAAATTCGCGGCGTTTCATCGGTCGATTATCGCAGTAGAAGACACGGCGTACAAGGTCGCTAAACGGCATACCCGTGAACCGGATCCTAATCGGGTTACAGTGGATGAGAACTCTCTGAATGCAACTGAAGACTGCGCTTGCGCTGATCCCCACGCTTGCTCTTGCTGCAAGCCTGTTCGGCCAAGTTCCCGATCCACCCTCCGCGGATTCGCCGGCGCCCACGGACCGCCCCGTGTCGTGGACCAAACTTGTACCGAACCTCGCCAGCGATCAGAAACAGATCTGGACGTTCCCACGCAAGCTCGGTCAGAAAAAGTATTTGATTCCAGCGGCCGCGATTGTGGGTGTCACGGCCGGTTTGGTAGCTTTGGATCCCGTCACTGCGCCCGCTTTCCGCCGAACATCTTCGTTCGATGGGTTCAACCATGTGTTCTCGGGCAAGGCCACCGATATCGGAAACATCGTAGCACCGCTCTCGTTGTACGCCGCGGGATTGATTCGGAAAGATTCGAAGATGCAGTCCACGGCGCTGCTGGCGGGCGAGGCCATCGCCAACGATGAAATCCTGACGACCGTGATGAAGGACGTCGACCGGCGCTTGCGCCCCGCCGACATAGCACCGCACGGAGATTTTTCGGACTCCTGGTTCCAGGACAATAAACGCTATCTGCGCTCGAACGGAAGTTTCCCATCCGGCCACACCATTGTGGCGTTTTCGGTAGCTACGGTTGTCTCCCGCCGTTATGGATCTCAGCATCGCTGGATCCCCTACGTCGCTTATGGGAGTGCCGCGCTAGTCGGGTTTTCCCGAATGACTCTGTCGTCCCATTTCCCGTCTGACGTATTCATGGGAGCCGCGCTCGGCTATTCGATCAGCCGTTTCACCGTCCTGCGCCAATAGCGCGTTACTTTACTTGCCTAACACCCGCTCGATGCGGCGGTCGGGGATCAGCCACGTAAACGCCGCCGATGTGTATAGGCCAATGGAGATCCATGGGCTGATGAACGCCAGCGGGATGGCAGCGAGGTAGGCCATCGCTGACAGTTTGCCTTTCCAATCGCGCCCGGTGGCTGTCGCGAGCAGCGAATTGGGGCCCTGCTGGACGATAATCAGACGCTGCAGGATTAAGTACGCGACGCCCGCCATCAACAGAACGAAACCATAAGCCGCTGTAGGCATGGACGCCAAGTGATTCTCACCGATCCAGGCCGTCGAAAAAGGAAACAGCGAAAGCCAGAACAGCAGGTGTAGATTCGCCCACAGGATGCCTCCGCTGACATGCTTCGTCGTCTGAAACATGTGGTGATGATTGTTCCAGTAGATGCCCACGTAGAGGAAGCTCAGCACGTAGCTCAGGAAGACGGGCAGCAGCGGCTCTAAAGCGTCGATGCTCGCGCCGTGCGGCACCTTCAGTTCCAGAACCATAATGGTGATGACGATGGCGAGTACGCCGTCGCTGAAGGCTTCCAGCCGGTTCTTCTCCATTTCACTTCGCTTGGCGAACCGCTCTTCGATCCAAGCCTCCGCCATGGTAAACGAACCCCGTGGCCGTGCCCTGCGCGTCCCGGCTGAACTCGATCCAGTTGCCTTCCGTGCGTGAGACGAAGACGGTATCCGATTTTGGCACTAGCGGCAGTTTCAATGGGTTCGTGCCTTCCTGGAGGAATAGTAGATCGCCATCGAAGGTGATCACAGCCTGTCGCCCGGGCGCGTATTCATAAGTCCCTACGTACCGCGAGAGAATCTCGGGCGCCAACCTGGTGATTTCCGTGCCGCCCAGCATGTGCGGAACGGAGCGGTCATTCTCGCAGATGCTTTCCAGAAGGTCCGTGTCAGGCATCAGAGTCTTGTCCATCCGGAACGAAAATGGCCGTGTGAATGTTTTGGGATCGTCGATGGTCATTTCCAGATCCATGTGCCCGAAGTCGCGACGCCGAAATCGTTCGGTAATGTGAAGCGCCTCAGTGTGAGGATGTCCCTCGATGTCGAGCCAGCCGCGGTCGTTGAACCCGGCCGTGTCGACCACCAGCGTATCTTTGTCCCAGTGCCCGATCGAATATCCCATCCACGCGGGATTCGGATCCTTGGGCAGTGGGCGGCCATCGGTAAAGATCGTCCGATGAACGCTGTTAGTGGTGCCCTGATACAGGATCACGATCAATCCAGGAGTTTGGACGAACCTGGCAACGTCGACCATATGGTAATAAGGAAACGGATCGGGCAGGCAATTCGCGCGTGGAGCGTCCTTCCCCAGGTCGCGGACGCGCTGCTGATAGATCGCCTCGGCCCAGGGCTGAATATCGCTGGGTTTCAGGTCCCTCGCGATGTTGCGATCATAGCTTCCGGCACCCGGCCCTCTCCAGACGCCCGACGTGTCAGGCTTGCCGTCCGGCATCTTCGGCGCGGGAGCCGAGAGGTTCGCCTTGCCGTCCTTGGTGCGCGGAATTCCAGGAGTGGGGTAGTCCAGCCATTGCGCGGGAGCTTCCATGGAGAGGCATAACACAAACGCGCTGACAATCCCGATTTTTGTCATAAGTCGCATCCCCTTTTTGAGAGTGTAGCGCCGCAGGTGATTGTACCCAACTGCGATATACTCGATTGCTGTTGGAGGTTCGCGTGAGATCTTTACGAACGGCTTGGTTGCCTGTGGCGATTTTGAGTGCCGCAATCGGAGTAACAAGTGCGCAGGTTCCCCCCGAAATCGCCAAACAGCTGGTAAATATCGGACGCGGAGTGTGCGTTCCAGAGACTGCTCAAATCTACCAGCCGTTGCATCCGAAACCGCCTTACCCGGATGTATTGATCGGCCGTGACAACTCTTTCGGACCCGACCCCGCGAATGTCGTCGACATTTTCGCGCCAAAAAAAGGAAAAGGGGGCCTTCCCGTGCTGATCTACGTGTCGGGCGGCGCCGGCAACAGGCAGCAGGGCGGACCCAACGGCGAACCTTTCTATGACAACGTAATGCTGTGGGCGGTGAAGAATGGCATGATTGGCGTGAACATGCAGCGCCGTCCCGGGCAAACTTGGGACGATCCCGCCAAGGACGTCGCGATGGCCGTTTTCTGGCTCAGCAAAAACATCACTAAATTCAAAGGAAATCCAAAACGCATGTTCATCTGGGCACAGTCCGCCGGGAACGTGCCCGTTAGCACCTACATCGGTCATCCTGAGTTCTATGGCCCGCAGGGAGTCGGAGTCAAAGGCGTGATTTTCATGTCGCCTCCAGCCTTTAATATTCTTCCTGCAACGCCGCCTCCTGTTCAGGGTGGATTCGGGCCCTGCGGACGACCCGACGGACAACCTGCTGCCGCAGCGCCTGCACGCGGGGGCGGCCCAGGCGGTGGCAAAGGCGACGGCAAAGGCAAGGGCCGAGCAGCCCCACCGGATGCCGCTACGCAACTGGCTCGATCGAACCTGCCGGGCATGGTGAAGTCAAAGGTACCGTTCATGGTATCGGTTGCCGAGCTCGATCCACCGAACATCGTTGGGTTCGCCGAGACTTTGAAGAGTGAACTCTGCAAGGCTGGCGATTGTCCTACATACATGGTCTACAAGGATCACAGTCACATATCCGAAGTGATGTCACCCGATACGGCGGATACCAGCGTGACCGGACCGATTCTTAAATGGATGAAGAGCATTAAGTAAAGGAGATACCAAATGGCGGACGATACGAGCAATCTCAAGAACAGGCGCGACTTTGTAGCGCTCGGCGTGGCTGCGGGAATTGCCGCTACCGCAAGTTCGGCTGCGGCAGCAGGCCTCAATGTCATAGAAACCAACGTGGACATTAAGACTCCCGACGGAACCTGCGACGCCGCGTTCATTCATCCGAAAAGCGGTTCGCATGCGGGCGTGCTGCTTTGGCCTGATGCATTCGGGCTGCGTCCCTGGACGCGGGAAATGGGCAAGCGTCTCGCCGCTGAGGGATATTCCGTCCTGGTGCCCAACCCGTTTTATCGTGTGTCCAAAGCTCCCTTCACGGACGGGTCTACGTTCAACTTCCAGAATCAGGCTGACATGGCCAAGCTCCGGCCGCTGATGGCGTCGGTGAACGCGCCCGGCGCGGCGGAGAAAGATGCCATTGCGTACGTGGGCTTCCTAGATGCGCAAAAGGAAGTGAACAAGTCCAAGAAGATCGGCACCCAAGGCTACTGCATGGGCGGACCTCTGATCATGAAGACGGCCGCGACAGTGCCCAATCGCATTGGCGCTGCGGCATCGTTTCACGGCGGGGGACTCGTGACGAACAATCCCGACAGCCCGCATCTGCTCGCGCCGAAGATCAAAGCTCGCATGTATATCGGGATCGCCGCCAGCGACGACATGACCCAGCCGGACGCCAAAGACAAGCTCCGTGAAGCCTTCGCCGCAGCTAAGGTGCCGGCGGAAATCGAAGTCTATCCGGGAACCCAGCATGGCTGGTGCATGAAGGATATGCCTAAGCAGGCCAATGGTATGCCGATCTATAACCAAGCGGACGCCGAGAAAGCCTGGGGCAAACTACTGGCTCTGTATAAGGCGGCACTCGCCTAATTTCGTTCTTATTTCGACCTCCTTGTAAACCCGTACGGGTCCGAATCGGTCTATACGTGCGGATGGACAGAGGTCTCATGCAAAAATCGGCGCCCGTCGCCGATCCACCGTTCGCGGGAGGACTCAACGACTTCGAGTCGCTCGTCCGGCAGCATCGGCCGCGGATCTTCCGGTTCCTTCTAGCCTCGCTTCGCGATCGGGAAGCCGCGGAAAACCTCGCACAGGATTGTTTCGTGCGAGCTTTCAAGGCGCGCGACCAGTTTCGAGGCGGTTCCAGTCTCGCAACCTGGTTGATGCATATCGCCGCCAACCTGGTTCGCGATCACGAGGCCAGCAGCCGCCTGAAATTCTGGAGGCGCAAGCTGCGGTCCGGCCTGGATCCCAATGACCTCAGCGATTGGATTCCCGACCAGCAAAAGTCGCCCGAGGCTCTCGCGGTTGCCAAGGAACAAGTGGACGCCATATGGAAGGCTGCAGCGAGTTTGTCGGAGAGGCAGCGGACAGTCTTTCTGCTCCGATTCGTGGAAGACATGGACCTCCTGGAAATCGCCGTCGTGACGGGCATGAAGGAAGGAACGGTCAAGACCCACCTGTTTCGGGCGGTGCAGGCGGTGAGACTGGGCCTGGAGGTACAAAAATGAATCCGCACCTCGCTCGTCACCTAACAAGAGAACAGATTTCCAAATGCTTGATTGGCGATGCCACGCTACAAGAGTCGCAGCATGCCTCGAGTTGCGCGGTGTGCCGCGGTGAATTGGCTCGCCTGGAATCATCCTTCTCGCAGTTTCGCGGCTCCATCCGCCGTTGGAGCGATCAAGAAGAGCAGCTAAGCAGGGTTAGGGAGGTTGTCACCGTGAATTACGAAAATCATTTAGAGCGTCTGTTGATTCCCGCCTCCGTCGATCTGCCCTGGTACAAGGGCATCGTCATAAGCGTGAAAGAGCTCATCCATCCGCCCAAACTGCCTCCGCTTGAAGTTACTTCGAAGCCGGTGAAGCTCGCCAGTCTGAAGGGATTGTACGGCGGCCACGAGACCACGGCGGGACTGGGTTCCGTAATCGTCCACGTGGCGGTAGTCGCACTGCTTCTGTTTGCCGGCACGCTGAAACCCGTGCAGCAGGCGATGAAAGAATTCGTCCCGTTGTTCGCTCCCGATCTAAAGCCGCTTCAGCCTAAACCAAAGCCCGAGCAGTCTAGGGGCGGTGGCGGGAGTCCTCAGAAAACGGCTGAAACCAAGGGCGAGCTTCCCAAGGTTGCGCCCAAGTCGTTTGTTCCCCCGATTCGTCCGCAGGACGATCCTAAACTGGCGGTGAACCCGACCATCGTTGCTCCGGAGATGCCGAATATCAACTCGCCGAATTACGGCAACCCTCTTGCGGGAATAGGTATCCCCTCCGCGGGCAATGGGATCGGGACTGGCATCGGCTCTGGGAAGGGACCAGGTGTTGGTCCTGGCAGCGGCGGTGGGATCGGGGGCGGAGTCTACAAGATCGGTGGAGGCGTTAGCGCCCCTGTCCCGGTTTATCGTCCTGAGCCTGAATATTCTGAAGAAGCCCGCAAAGCCAAGTGGCAGGGCGCGGTGCTGCTGCAACTCGTAGTGGACGAGAACGGCGTCCCGCAGGACATCAAGGTCATCCGTTCCCTGGGTCTGGGCCTGGATCAAAAAGCGATCGAGGCCGTGCAGAAATGGCGCTTCAAGCCTGGGCAGAAGGATGGTAAGGCAGTGCCCGTTTCGGCCAATATCGAGGTCAACTTCCGCCTGCTGTGATTCGACTGGAATCAGTAGGGGTGTGAGCTTGAGGGCCCTTGGACTGGATTGGCAATTACCGCAGGCATGGCAGCGTGATAGGGAGGCCTCCGTTGGATGGATTCGGAGCGCTTCGACATTGAAGGTGAAGCCGAAGACCCGAGGGCTGACCCCGACCAATTGCGGTTAATGCTGCGATCTTTGTTTGAGGACCGCTTCAAGTTGAAGGTGCATCGTGAGACCAAAGAGGCTCCGGTCTACGCGTGATTGGGACCAACTCCGGGCAACTGTACCGGGCTCTTGGACAGCGCACCCATGCAACTCCCGAGATCCGTATACCGTTTCGACATGAGTAGCAACCAGATTACTTCGTGAATCGAACTTCCGGAGAGCGATTCGGGCTCTCCAGGAGGCTAATCATGGCAAAAGCACTTTTTACGCTTGCGGTGGTGACGCTTGTCATCTCAACCCAGGCCCAAACTAAACCCAGCAACCACTCGAATCAGAGTACCGGCAAAGTTCAGAGCGCACAGGCTTTGCGTTCTGAAGAGGTGGGTGACTTGCTGAATGCTACGAATGAGGCGCGGATCGCGGTGGAATCCCGTAACAACCAGGATGCGTTATTCCACGTCGACCACGCGCTGCAGAACGTAGCTCGCCTAGAAAACGACAATAAGAACGCCAGGTTTGTACCGCTCTATCAGGAATTGGACCGGTATACGGTTCTTGCCCCGATCATGACTGAAAAGAACCGGACCAGCAATACAAGTACGGGCTCGCAGGGCGCGAATACGACGACAAAAACCACACAAACACCGAATCCTGCGATTCAACAGGTCGCGGGGCAATTCACGAGCGTGGGCTTGGACATCCAAGCAGCCAAGGAACATTTGGATTCCGCAAAGCTGGCGATCCAACAGAAAGATTTTACGAAAGCCGATGACGCGCTAGCTGCGGTGCAGAATGGCGTAGTTGTCACGAGCGTGGCATCTGATCTTCCGCTTGTGCGGGCTCGCGAAAACATGGTTCTAGCGCGCGAAGCCGTCAATCGGGGAAACTTTAAGGAGGAACACGCTGCGTTGACCGCGGCCTCGCAGGCACTCGGCAACTATGCGAGCAACCAAGGGGTACATTCCGCGGATGCACGTTCGGTAAAGTCGGAAATAGACAAATTCAATCAATCCATCGACCAGAACCACGCGGACGCGGATTCAAAGATTGATTCCTGGTGGGGCCGAGTGGTCGATTGGACCACAACTTCAACGGAGCAAAGCCGGAGATAGCGTTGAATGCAGGACGCAGCTATGCGGTTCGGCTACAGACTGGCCGTCGAAGTAGAAGTTGGCTGCCCTACCCAAACCGTAGCGGCGAGCTGCACCGTGCGCAGCAGGACATCCTTTTGATGCATCGGCGAGCGGAACGGTGTCCTTCTTGGGACCGCCATCTGCGTTTTCACCCCATGGCTTTCAGCGCGCGCCAGAACTCGCAGGCACTGCGGCGGCGGGCGGCCGGGATCGCCTGCCACGATAAGCGTCGGGGTCCTGGCGCACCCCCCCGTTTTGCGGGGAGAATGCGATCCCTCCTGGCTTTCGACAGCTCGGGGGCCGCTTTTGGAATATGATACGTTGTCGTTTGATGACAGCGGATGCAATCCGTATGCTTGGCCAGCGTGTTGACCGTCGGGAAAATGTCCGGTCCGCTATTCATTATCTCGTTGGCTCTAGTGTTCTTCACCTGCGGCGAGGTGTACTCCGTATTCCCTTCCGTGACAGCCGACTTCTTCGGCGCTAAGAATGCGAGCTCCAACTACAGCTTCATGTACAGCACCAAGGGCGTCGCATCTATCTTTGCGGGCGGGATTGCGGCGTTGATCTTTGAACGCACCGGATCGTGGAATGCCGTCTTCTATGGCAGCGCGGTACTGGCGCTTTGCTCCGCTTTCATCGCAATGGCATTGCGAAAGATGCCCCTACCCGCCAAGCACGAGGAGACGGAGCCGCCCCCGTGAGTCGTTTGGGCGCCCGGCACATCTAAGGTACAGCGGGCACATCGCTTGTTACTATAAACCTGATGCACAACGTTATCATTCTAGGCTCCGGGTGCGCCGGAAATACGGCTGCAATCTATACCGCACGCGCCGGCCTGAAACCTCTCGTCGTGATCGGCCACGAGCCGGGCGGCCAGCTTTCCGTCACCACCGAGGTCGAGAATTTTCCGGGCTTCCCCGAAGGAATTCAAGGTCCCGATCTGGTCGAGAACATGAAGAAGCAGGCGGAACGCTTCGGGGCCGAGTACATGTGGGGCACCGTGGCGGAGGCCGACCTTTCCAATCGCCCATTCCGGATTAACGTCGACGGCGTCTGGATTGAGACGCGCTCCTTGATCATCGCCTCGGGTGCTTCGGCGCGCTGGCTGGGCTTACCGAACGAGCAGAAGCTGATCGGCCACGGTGTTTCTTCGTGCGCGACTTGCGACGGAGCTTTTCACCGCGACGGCAAGATCATGGTCGTCGGCGGCGGCGATTCCGCCATGGAAGAAGCTAATTTCCTGACTCGCTTTGGCGCCGAGATTACAGTGGTCCATCGCCGCGAAGAATTTCGCGCCTCCAAAATCATGCTGGATCGCGCCCGCGCTAATGCCAAGATCAAGTGGCTGCCGAACACCGTCGTCGAGGACATAAACGACGTCAGCAAGAACACGGTAACCAGCGTCAAGCTGCACGACTTGAAAACCGGCCGTATCTGGGAGCAGGATGTCACCGGCTTCTTTGTTGCCATCGGACACATCCCCAATACCAAGCCGTTCGTTGGGCAGATCGACCTCGATGCCGACGGCTACATCGTTACGCATGGGGGCGCGCGCACCAATATCCCCGGCGTGTTCCACGCGGGTGACGTTCAGGATCGCATCTATCGCCAGGCCATTACTGCAGCCGGCGCAGGCTGCATGGCCGCTATCGAAGCCGAAAGGTTCCTCGAAGCTGAGGGCCATTGACAGCGCCGGGCGCTTAGTTGTTCGGCACCTAATTGTTGGTGTTTCGCGGACGCTCGTACTTGGCGTTGATGTACTTCTGGGCTTCCTCAAGCGCCCCTTGCGTATTGTCCTTGGTGCGCTGCGCAAGCTTGTATTCGTTCACTGCGCGATCCCGCTGGTCGGTGATGTCGTAGATCATTCCCAGGTTGATGTGCGACCACACTTCCGTCCACTTGGGATCCAGATCGCCCGAAAGAGACTCGCGGAACTCATTCGCGGCAGCCTGATAGTTACCCTGCTTGAAGTAAGCTTCGGCCGTTCGGTAATGCGCCAGGGAACTATTGCGCTTCACGTCCAGCGCCTTCTTATATTCGTTCAGGGCTTCGATATACTCCGCGATCTCCATGAACTGTTCGCCGCGCTTGATCGCCACCGCCACGCGCATGTCGTTGTCATAGCGCAGCAGCTGGCCGTTGGGATCAAGGACCACATTCTTGGGCTTGCCGAAAGTTTCGACGGCGAAATCCGTGGATGTTCCGGAGATCTCTATTTTCTTCTCTTCCGGATTCCCTTCCGTGTCGATCCGCAAGACAGCCGGCATCCGGAACGTGTCTAAATCCTGCGATATTTTACCGTTCACGCGGAACCCTTTGGCTCCGACGCGGAACATGGTCCACTCCATCTTGAACTCAGGCGCACCGCTCGATTCAATCCACTGCAGAAAAAAGTAATTGAGGCTCTGGCCGGATACCTCCTCGGCCACTTTCTGGAAATCCGCGGTGTTAATCGATTTTCCCGCGTAGCGTTCCTGCACGGTTTTCAGCACTTTGAAGAAATTATCGTCTCCCAAAATCGACCTCAGCATGTGCAGCACTGCCGCCCCCTTGCCGCCCGTGGCGGCCCAGAATTCGGGAGAATAGTCTTCCAGACGCGAGGACTGTATCAGCGGAGGCTGTTCCACCGTCAGCGCCTCCACATAAGTTTCATGGACCTGTTCTTCCATCGCTCCAGCGCCGCTGATATTCTCCGTATAGAGCAGTTCAGCGTAGCGCGCCATGCCGTTTTCGATCCACATGTGATTGCGCGAGCTGGGCGAAACCTGACCGCCCCACCACTGCCGGGATATCTGGTTTGCCAGGAGTTTAGTGTTCACTTCCGAGCCAATCGCCCGTGGCGATAGGAACAGGATTCCTGGCGCCGAATAGCCATTCGGCGTCCCCGTCTCGGTTTCGATCACGATCAGGTTCCGGTTGGGTAGCGGACCGTACACGCCGCTCAGGAACTCCATTGCGCGTCCGATCTCCTGTCCGTAAGCGCCGGCCATGTCTTTCCGTTCCCGAAAATACAACGCGGTATTGACGCCGCCGGACGCAATGATGGTCGGATCGCCTTTGACCACGGCGAAGCTCGCCGGAAATGACGGGGTGGATGTCTGAAACCGCACTGCCGTCTTTCCGTCCGCGGCCAAGTCGGCCGATTCAAGCCCGCTGGCGATCACCTTGTAACCCGAAGGCACGGTCACTCTCAAGTCGCTTGTGAAGCGGTCAGCGGTGTAGTCGTTCACCGGGAACCATCGTGCGGGATACATCAAGTACGCCACCTCGGGATGAATTGCGGCAAACTTAATGCCCCACACCGGCGATTCTTCGGCGCCCGTCAGCTTGCCGCCATACACAAATGTAAGCGTAGCGGGTTTGCCCTTGGGCAGCGTTTCCGCCAAGCTCAGCCGGACTGTCATGTCCTGTGCGACTCGCGACGCAGGCACTTGCCGGCCAGCTTCGTCGGTTACGCTGTCCAGGTTCAGGGCATTGTTCAGTTCAAAAGAAACGCTGGTGAGATCGTCGAGCGGAGTGAACCGAACCTTGGCCGTGGCCCGGATCGTCTGGGCGCTGGGATCCACCTGCGCGTCAATCGCGTAGTTGTCCACGTCCATGCGTGAACGTTGCGACTGGCCCGGTCCCTGGCCTTGTGCGAACAGGATCGCCGAGGATAACGCCACTAAACCGAAAAACTTACTCAGCATGAACTCTATCTCCGCTTACGACTTTCTCCACCCAGTCTGCCGCGGTTTCCATGGGATCCCGATTGCTCGCCAGATCCTTCGCGACCCCAGCTAAACCGCTACGCATGGTAGTCCGCGCCTCCGCATCGTCGAGCAAACGGCAAGCCTCGGCTGCGATCCGCCCGGCTGTCATCTGGTCCTGTATTAACTCGGGAACCACTTGCCGCCCTGCTACCAGGTTTACCATGGTCAAAAATGGCGTTCGCACGCGCCAGCGTTGCAAGTACCAACTTAACGCGTTTACCCGGTAAAAGGTCACCATCGGGGTCCCCAACATGGCCCCTTCGATGGTCACGGTTCCGCTCGCTGCCAGCGCCAACTCTGCTTGGGCCAGCGTATCCCAGGTATGTCCCTCGATTACTTTGATGGATTGGGCCTGAACAGGTTTCCAAAATCTTGTGTTTTGAAGGCCAAACCCACCCGGAAGCGCAAGTACAAACGTGACGGGATGGTGCTGACGGATAAGCTCGATGGCCTTGAGCAGAATCGGCAGATGCTTGGCCAATTCGCCTTTGCGGCTGCCTGGGAGGATCGCCACCATTCGTGAGACTTCCGGGATATCCAATTTCGAACAGAACTCGGCGCGCGTTAGCTTGGGTTTCGCCAAACGCGATAGAGGATGCCCAATATAGGTGGTGGGAACCTGATGTTTGCGGAAGAACTCTTCCTCAAAGGGGAAGATACAGAGAAGACGTTTTAGCGTGGCGCGCATGGTCTTCACCCTCCCTTGCTTCCACGCCCAGGCTTGTGGCGCCACCAGATAAACGATTGGAACGCCTTGCCGCTTCAGTTTTCGCGCCAAGGGGAGATGAAAACTGGGGGAATCGGTCAGGATCGCCACGTCGGGCGGCTCGGCGGCACAGGCACGAACCAGCTTATTCAGCTCCCCCAGGATGCGAGGGATGTGCGGGATCACCTCAATGATGCCGACTACCGCCAGCGATCGTTGATCCACTACCGCTCGCACGCCAGCGGCCTGCATTCGGGGGCCGGCGCAGCCGAAAAACTCGGCATCCGGATGGCGAGTTTTCAGGACTTCTACCAGCCTGGAGGCGTACAAATCCCCGGAAGCTTCGCCCGCGGAGATGAAGATGCGCACTTGCCACCAGTTTAACTGG
>Ga0105240_10001451_pt1 | contig 40525 bp, 32 predicted proteins | sample KBSC54metaG_FD_80426 | JGI IMG/M metagenome (GOLD analysis project Ga0105240, IMG submission 80426) | Corn rhizosphere microbial communities from Kellogg Biological Station, Michigan, USA - KBS C5-4 metaG | ecosystem: Host-associated > Plants > Roots > Rhizosphere > Soil | place: Michigan, USA... | reverse complement strand
CGCATCCGCGCCCTTTTCAACAAGCTCGATTAAAGCCATTCTGTCCGTGGTCATCGTCGTCTCCGATAGGTCGATTGGTTTCGCAACCCGAACTCTACCGAAGATTGGCGATGGCCGCCTAGATAGCCATGTTGCCGTTGGGGCCTGAAGCGCCGGTCGCTACGCTCCCTCTGCTTCAGGCCCCAACGGCAACGCTGTTACACCACGTGGCGGGGCGCAGCCTTTCCCGGGCCGATCGTTCGCCGCCGCTCAGGGCTGCGGCCTCATGACCAACAGTTGAACAGTGCCGGGCAGGGGCTCGACATCGCCTGCCTTGTTGAACGGCCCGAAGCGGGCAGTCGGCAGGTACAGCGCGCCCGTCTTGGGATCGATCGCGCCAGTGCGCGTGCCGACCTGCGTGGGCACCTGCTCGAGCACCTGCACATTGGTCGGCCCGTTGACCTGCAGCACGGTGAGCAGCCCGTCATAGGCGGAGGGGATGAAAGCGCGGTGCGTGGTCTTGTCGTAGATCACCGCGTCGGCGCCCTTGCCGACCGGGATGGTCAGCAATTCCCTGCCGGAGCGCGCGTCCAGCACTTTCAGCATGTTGTTGAAGCAGACCGACATCACGACGTCGGCATGCTCGACATAGGCCATGCCCGACGGATCCTCGCAATCCTTCATTTTCCAGCGGCCGACGACCTTGCGGCTGCGCGCGTCGATCGCGATCACCGAGGCGGATTCGACCTCGTTGACGAAGATGCGGCCCTTGCCGTCGGTCTGCGAGAATTCAAGCTCCCCGCCGACCTCGATTGATCCCATCTCCGTCATCTTCTCCGGATCGATGATCGCGATCTGGCCGTGACCGCCCATCAGCCAGACCTGCTTGCCGATCGGCTCGTACACTTCCGAATCCGATTGCTGGACGAGCGAGAATTTGTGGAGAACCTTGCCCTCGTCGTCGGTGTTGAATTCGATTGCCGAGCTGTTGCCGGCCAGCACTGCGATCGCCTTGTCGCCCCCGGGCAACTCGATGACGCCGCGCCCTTCGGAGCCCGGGATGAAGCGCTGGTCCATCAGGCCGCTGTTGAGGTCCAGCTTGAAGACGCCGTTGCCGCGCGTAACGAACAGGTTGTTATGGACGGGCTCGATCGTCGCATAATCCCACCAGCCGTCGGTCATCGGGATGCGATCAACGATATGGTAGCCGGGCGCGCCGGCGGCCATGGCCGGTGCGGCGATCGTGGCGGCGAGCAGGGCGGCGAAAGAGATCAGGCGGCGCATGATGGTGGTCTCCCTGATGATGGCTCGGTCGATCGGACCCTCGGCCGGGCTAATTTCGAGTGGATGCGAAGGGCAGCAGCAGAAGCATGGTCGCGGCGACGAGGCCGCCCGCGCCCATCAGCAGCGAAACCGGGAGCAGCCCCGTGCCCCGCTCGAACAGCGCGCCGACGATCATCGGTCCCACCGCCGAGCCGCCCCGGCCGAGGCCGATGACGAAACCCGTCCCGGTGGCGCGCAGCGACGTCGGGAAGGTGCGTGCGAGGATCGGATACAGACCGACGACGCCGGTGTTGATGAAGAAGGCGGCTATCCCGGCGGTGATCGAGAGCCGGGTAAGTTCGTGCGGGCCGAGGCCGAACAGGCCGGTCGCGGCGAACGCGACGATCATCGCCGCGATTACCAGCGGCCGTGCGCTCGAGCGCTGCACAGCGAGACCGATCAGCACGGCACCGGCCAGGTTGCCGACATTCGCGGCGACCAGCACATGTCCGGCCTGCGCGGCGGTGAAGCCCATGTCGACGACGATCTTCGGTGTCCACTTTACGATGAAGTAGAAGAGCATGATCTGCGCGAAATAGGCGACGGTCAGCAGCAGGGTCGCTCCGGCATAGCCGCCCGAGAAGAGCGTGACGATCGAGGGCCGGGCCGCCTGCGGGGAGGGTGCGGGCAGGGTGTCGATCGGCTGGTGGCGGAGCTTTGCGAGCGTTGCGTTGATGCGTGCGACGGCGCCTGCGGGGCGCCTCGCGACCAGCGAGTCGATCGATTCCGGCAGCAGCCAGATCGCGAGCGGCAATGCAGCGGCCGTCATGATACCTCCGAAGAAGAACACCGTCCGCCAGTCGCCGCTCCCGGTCAGCAGCGCGGAGGCCACCAGCCCGCCCAGGATCGCGCCGGTCGAATAGCCCGCGATGTTGAACGCCGAGGCCATGCCCTGCCGGCGATCGTTCGAGAATTCGGCGACCATCGCGCTGGTAGAGGACAGCATGCCGCCGATGCCGAGGCCGGTCGCCAGTCGGGCGAGCAGCAGCCATGTCACGCCATTCGCCATCGCTGCCGCGAACATGCCAGCCATCATCACCAGCAGGCAGCCGAGGATCACCGGGCGGCGGCCGATCCGGTCCGCGACGTTGCCGATCAGCACCGATCCCGCCGCCATGCCGAACAGCTCCATCGACAGCACGACGCCCAGCGCCGCCCTGTCGATGCCCCATTCGGCTGCGATGCCGGGCGAGGCGAAGCTTATCGACAGCACGTCGAACCCGTCGAGTGCGTTGAGTGCGATGCACAGCGCTACCACCGCCACCTGCCGCCAGTGCATCGGGGCGGCGGCGATCAGGTCCCTGGGGTCACGGCTCATGCGATGGGTCTTTCAAGCCGGGCGATGCGCGCCGCTACGATGGCGGCCATATCCGCCCGTCGCTCCAGACAGCGCGAGATCGGCCCGACCACCACGATCGAGAGATGCCGGGTGGGATGCGGCAGCGGCAGCGCCACGCCGGCGAGGTCGGGCGTATATTCTGCCTCGCTCTGGTGATAGCCGCGCGCCTCGGCTGCGGCGATCTCCGCCTCGATCTGCTCGGGCGAGGCCGGCGTTGTGCCCGAATAGCGGATGAAGTCGACCTTGCGATAAAGACTCTGCCGCTCGTCCGGAGGCATCTGCGCGAGCAGCGCCCGGCCGGCCGAGCTCGCATGGATCGGCACGCGATCGCCGACATGCGCGAAGTAGCGGACCGCCTGCTTCGATTCCACGACGTCGACGAAGGTCGCGAATATCCCGGCGGGGGCCGAGATCGCCGTGGTCTCGCCCGTCTCGCGCGCGACATCCTCGATCAGCCGCGCGAACGCGGTCGGCAGCGGATCGGCGCGGGCGATCTTCCCGGCCAGTTCCAGCCAGCGCGGGCTGGGATAGTAGGCCCCGCGCGCCTGCGGTTCGTAGAGATAGCCCATGCCCGCCAGCGTGCCGATCAGCTTGAACGTGCTGGAGCGTGGCCAGTCGAGATCCTCGGCGACCTCGGTCGCGCTCGCTGGGCGCAGGCGACGCGCGAAATATTCCAGGATGTGCAGCGTGTTCGCCGCCTGCCGGATGGTCATCGCGCCTGCCCCATCATTTGCCTTGCCGGATGGCGGCCTGCGCGGCGCGCGCGGCGATGGCGTCCCGCGCCATGACGCCCGCCGCTTTCGCGGTCTCCCGGGCCGCACGCGTGGCTTCCGGGGTCAGCGCGGTATGCTGCAGGAAGCCGTGGATGAGCGACGGGAATTCGACATAGCTGACGATGTTTCCGGCTTTCGCCAGCTTCGCAGCATAAGATCGCTCGGAATCGCGCAGCGGATCGAAATTAGCCGCGGCGATGAGCGTCGGCGGCATCTGGCGGTCCTCGTCGAACAGCGGCGAGATTTCGGGCTGCGCGAGATCCTGGCCGGGAAAAACGATCGGTAGGATATAGTCGGTGAACTCGCGATCGAGGTGGAAACCCTCTCCGAACAGGCGAGAGGAAGCATAGGTCGCACGCATGGTGTCAATGGGGCGGTTGTCGGTCGCCGGGTAATAGAGGATCTGGCAGAGTGGCGCGGGCTTGCCGGCCTTGATCTCGCGGGTCGTCACGGCGATCGACAGATTGCCGCCGGCGCTGTCGCCGCCGACGCAGACCTGGTCGGGCGCGCCGCCCAGCCGCTTCGCCTGCGAGACCGTCCATTCATAGGCGTTTTGGGCGTCGTCCCACGCGGCGGGATAATGCGCCTCCGGCGACAGGCGGTAATCGACGCTGACCACGATTGCCTTGGCGTCGTCGGCCAATTGGCGGGACGAGCGATCGGATGCTTCGATTCCGCCGATGAACCAGCCGCCGCCATGGTAATAAACGATGATCGGCAGCGGGCCGGAGGCGACCGGCCGGTAGATGCGCACCGGGATGGCCGCGCCGTCGCTCTTGACCGTATCGTTTTGGACGGACTGCATCTTGGGGGGCAGCGCAGTGCCTCCGGACCATTGCTCGATCTGTCCCTGGCGAATTTTGGCGCGCCCCGCTGCGGTGACGACGTCTTCTTTGGGTGCGTGCGCCTCTGCCGCCTGCTCGCGCGCGAACAGCGCCTGAATGCCGGGATCGAGCGTGCGGCCCTCGATGCGGATCGGCTGAGCTGGCGCACCCTGCGCGAGCGACGTCGCTGGTATCGCGAGGCTCGAAAGCAACATCATCCGTACCGTGAGCGCCGGCAAACCCATCATGATCTCCCTTTGGATCGAATATCGAAGCGCGCCTCAGCGCGCGGTGAAGCCGCCATCGACCGGCAGCGCCACGCCGGTGACGAAGCTCGCCTCGTCGGAGGCGAGCCAGAGCACCGCGTCGGCGATCTCGTGCGCCTTGACGAGGCGGCCCATCGGCACGGCGGAGACGATCTTCGCCTCGTTCGCCGCCGCCTCAGCCGGATCGCCGCTGCGGCCGGTGAAGCCCACCTTCATCGGCGTATCGGCGAGGCCGGGGCACACCACGTTCACGCGGATATTGTCCGGCGCCATGGCGAGCGCGAGCGACTTGCCGAGCCCCACGACGCCCCATTTCGCCGCCGAATAGATCGGGCTCATCATCGATCCGACGAGGCCGGAGATGGACGAAGTGAACACGATCGCCCCGCCGCCGCGCTTGCGCATGTAGGGCGCCGCCTGGCCCGCGCCGAGCGCCGCCGAGGTGACGTTGAGCGCGATCGCCTTGTCGTAGGCGGCCATGTCGAGATTCTCGACCGAGGCCGGCCCCGGCATCCCGGCATGCGCCCAGAGGATGTCGACTCCACCGAGGGATTCGGCCGCCTGATCGATGCTGTTCCTGGCGCCCTCGGCGGTCGAGAGATCGGCTACGATCGGCACCACCTTGTCGCTGCCGATCTCTCCGACCAGCGCGCTGAGCGCATCCGAGCTGATGTCGATCGCGGCGACGCGCGCGCCTTCGCGCACGAACCGTTCCACGCCGGCGCGCCCCATGCCGGATGCGGCGGCGGTGACGATCGCGAGCTTGTTCTGCAGCCGCATGGTATCTGTCCTCAATTCGCGAAGGGATCGGCGAAGGTGCCGGTGGTGGAGACGATCGTGGTGCGCGTCTCGAGGTAGGAATCGAGCGCCTCGATCCCGTTTTCGCGGCCCCAGCCGCTCTGCTTGACGCCGCCATAGGGGGTGGACCAGCGGATGTAGCGGTAGGTGTTGACCCACACCATGCCCGCCTCGATGCGGTTGGAGACGCGGTGCGCTCGGCCGGTGTCGCGGGTCCAGAGGCCGGCGGTGAGGCCATAGCGCGTGCCGTTGGCGATCGCGACGGCCTCGTCCTCACCCTCGAAGGGGATGAGCGCGGCGACGGGCCCGAAGATCTCCTCCTGCGCGATCCGCATCTCCGGCTTGACGGCGGCGAAGACGGTGGGCTCGACGAAATAGCCGCCGGCGAGGCCGTTGCGCTCGATCCGCGATCCGCCGGTGACCAGCTCGGCGCCCTCGTCGCGGCCGATGCCGACATAGGAGAGCGTCTTGTCGAGCTGCTGCTGGTGCGCCTGCGGGCCCATGTGGGTCGCGGGATCCTGTGGAATGCCGACGCGCACGCGGGCGGCGCGCTGGCGGAACTGATCCACCACCTCGTCGTAGATCGGCCGTTCGACGAGTACGCGGCTGCCCAGCGCGCAGCTCTGGCCGCAGAGCGTCCAGGCCGATCCGGTGGCGGCGTTGAGCGCCTGATCCACGTCGCAGTCCGCGAACAGGATGTGCGGCGCCTTGCCGCCCAGCTCGAACGAGAAGCGCTTGAGCGTCTCGGCGCCGGTGCGCAGGATCGTCTTCGCGGTCTCCCCCTCGCCGGTGAACGCGATCTTGTCGACCTGCGGGTGCGCAACGAGATGCGCGCCGGCGGTGGGGCCATCACCCGGCACCACGTTGACGACGCCGGCGGGGAAGCCCGCTTCTTCGAACAGATGGGCCAGCGCCAGCGAGGAGGCGGGGGTCTGCTCGGCGGGCTTGAGCACCACGGTGCAGCCTGCCGCCAGCGCCGGCCCCAGCTTCCACGCGGCACCCATCAGCGGCACGTTCCAAGGCGTGATCGTGCCGACGACGCCGACCGGCAGGCGCACGGTGAAGGCGTGGACGCTGTCGTCCATTGGGATGGTGCGGCCGCCGAGCTTGTCGGCGAGGCTGGCGAACCAGTGATAATATTGCGCGTGGAGGCCGACGTCGCCGCGCGATTCGCGAATGGCGCGGCCATTGTCGCGCGTCTCGACCTGCGCGAGATCCTCGACCGACGCCGCATAGAGATCGGCGAAGCGGCGCATCAGGGCGGCGCGCTCCCATGGCGGCATCTTGCGCCAAGGCCCCTCGAACGCCTCGCGCGCCGCCGCGACTGCCAGGTCGATGTCTTGCGGGCCGCCATAGGCCACATCGCCCCAGCTCTCGCCTGTCGCGGGATCGATGCTGCCGCGCACCCCGCCGTCGATCGGGGCGACCCATTCGCCCCCAATGAAAAGCCGATCAAACCGGAACGCGCGCGTCATGGCAACCCTTCTCTTTCTCTGCTTGGGGACTAGTTTGTCTCTGAATGGAAATCGGCTTCAAGGTATGAAGCGATACCTTCAGGTGATCAGGGCCAGGCAAAGGCGAAGCGCAGCGTCGATGTCACCGATCGGCTCGGCACCGTGATATGGCCCTCGCCCATATAGACTTCGGACTTGGTTCGCAGGCCGTAAGCGGACATTGGCTCCATGCGCTTGGCGAAGGCGACCGCGTCGTCGCGCTCGAGCGAGGTTTCCTCCAACTCGCCGCACACCACCATCAGGCGGCTGACCTGCTGGATCTTGCCCGCCTCCAGCCGCTCGACGAAATCATGCTCTTCCTTGCGCATCTCCTGATCGTGCCAGAAGAGCGAGGGGCTGGCAGCGATGATCGCGTGGAAGGCGTCGGGCCGCGTGAACAAGGCGTGCAGCGCGAACAGCCCGCCGAGCGAATGGCCGAACAGCGCCTGCCGATCCGGGTTGATCCCGTAGCGGCGGTTGAGATCGGTGCGGAGCTTGCCGGTCAGGAAGTCGAGGAACTTGTCCCAGCCGCCGGCGGGCAGCTTGGAGAAGGCGTCGCGCCACGGCTGGGGCGCCGGCCCGCCGGTGAAATCGAGCAGTCGCCGGTTGTCGTAGGGCTTGTCGGTCTTGAAGCCCACGCCGACGACGATCGACTTGGCGACCTCCGATTTGTCGTCCATCGACTGGATGCGTCGCGTCTCGGCGAAGCCCGCGAACATCGCGTTTCCGTCTAGCACGTAAAGCACCGGCCAGCCGCCGTCCGGCGCTGGCCCTTGCGGTTTGGAAACGAAGATCTGGTAGGGATAGCCGTCCGCCCCGGCCAGTTCGAAAGTCTCCGTCTCGGGCAGGACATAGCCGGGGCCGGTTGGCGCGGCGGCGACGGGCGCCGTCTGGGCCGCGCCCGGCGTAGCGGCCAGAGCGAGGAGGGCGGCGAAAAAGGCAATCGCGGTCGTTCGCATCGGGCTGTCCCTGTTCGTCCCGGTCATGCCGCCGGGGAGCGTTCGATATAGGTGAGGAAGATCCGCAGCATCTTGCTAGGATGGGTGTTGGCGACGCCATGCGGCAGGCCGATCGGTGTATGGACATGATCGCCCGGCGCGATCGGCATCGTCCGGTCGCCGAGCAGCATCGCGCCATGTCCCTCCAGCACGTAATAATATTCGTCGTAGGCGCCGAGCGCGGGATCGGTGAGGCTGTGGACGTGCGGGCCCTCGCTGGCACCGGGCGGTATCTCGTAGATCAGGAAGCTGGCCGGGGCGGGGGCACCGCCGAAGCCGAAAAGCTTTACGCCGAGCGTGCCGAGGCCGTGATGCACATTTGCATAGGGGTGGATGTCCCGGTTGGCGGATTCGATGCCGACCTGCGGGGGTGGGACGGGCAGCGCCCTGGCCGTGGCCGCGAGCAATCCTCCCGCGCCGACGCCGAGGAAGGTCCGCCGCGTCGTCATCCCTGCGCCTGATGCGAGGCCAGTGCGAAGCGGGCTTCCGGCTTGCCCGAGCCGGCCATGAGGTCCGCCACGTAGCGTGCCACCGCCGGGCCGTGCTTGAAGCCGTGGCCGCTGCCGCCGCCGACGATCCAGGTGTCGGCCCAGACGGGGTGGCGATCGATCAGGAAGTTGCGGTTGGCAGTATTTTCATATTGGCAGACGCGCTGCTCGGAGAGCGGGCGCGTCGCCAGCTCCGGAAAGCGCCGCTTGAGATAGGCGCGCACCTCGGCGAGGGCCTGGTCGCCGACGCGACGGTCGGCGGTATCGGGATCGATCGCCTGGCCGGGTCCGTCGAGCGCGATCTTGAAGCCGCGCGCCTCGATATCGGGGAAACCGTAATGGAGATCGGGATCGCTCGCATCGACCCATGCGGGCATATGCGGCGGGGCGAAGCCGACGTCGCCGCCCTCCGACGCGAAGAAGAAGACGTCCTTGTGGATCGGCGCGATGCGGGTGCCGATCACCTCGGGGAACAGCTTGGGCAGCCACGGACCGCAGGCGAAGACGAAGCGGTCCGCGCTCAGCGTCTCGCCGCCGGTGCCCGTGATGATTGCCAGCGCGGCGCCGGAGGCGCGGGGTGGATCGACGGCGAACGGGAAGAAGTTGCCGCCAGCCTTCACGAAATCGGCGACCAGCGTCTGCACCGCGCGGCGCGCCATCAGTGCCCCCATGGTCGGTTGCAGCAGCCCGACCGCAATGCCGTCGAAATTCATCTGCGGCCAGCGCCGGGCAAGATCGGCGGGCGCGATTTTCTCGACCGGGATGCCCATCGATCGCTGAAGCGCAATGCTGCGGTCGATCTTCGCACCGTCCTCGCCGTAAATGTAGAGTGCGCCGATCTCGTGGAAGAGCGGGCTCTCATGCCGCCCAGACAGCGCCCTCCACTCGGCGAGCGACTCCCACGCCCAGCGCGTGTAGAGCGGATCTCCGCCATATTCGGTGCGAATCAGCCGCGTCTCGCCACCGGACGACGCTCGGGAATGCGCCGCACCCCAGGCATCTAGCAGGAGCACCTTGTGCCCGCGCCTCTGCAGCGTCCACGCAGTCCACGCCCCGAAGACGCCGGCGCCGACCACGATGATCTCAGCACCGCCCGCCGGGCGCATCTGAACGATCGCGCGCGACGTCCTGGCCAGCGCGCCCGTGGCCGTCAGCCCGCCGAGGACCGCCCGGCGCGAGACGGAGGCGGAATCCGTCATTCCTCGTTCGCCGCCTCGGGATGGGACGCGCGCCAAGCATCGAGGCGGGCAACCCATTGAGCCGCGGAGATCGGGCCCGCCGCCCTCGTTTCCCTGTGTGTGGCGATGTTCTTGCGAAACTCGAGCCAGAAGGCCTGGCCGGTCTTCAAGTGCATCGCGTCGGCCTTGGCGTCCATCGTCTTCTGCTGCTCGGGCGTGACGGGAGTCTTGGGTACGGGCTTGTAAAGCAGCACGTCCCAATAGCCGCCCTCTTCCTGTACGAAGAGCTGCGTCGTCGGCTGGCCGCCCGCATTGGAGACGATGTCCCATTGAGCGAGCTTGCGCAGCAGCGCTTCCTGTCGGCCCGGCGCGATCGTGAACTCCTCGAACACCGCTTCCGGATAGGGCTTGCCGTCGTCTGCCGGCAGCGGCGCCGCGGAACCGATTACGGGGGCGAGGACCCCCAGCAAGAGCAACGATTTCAGGCCGAACGTCTTCATGCCAACCCCCTTCTTAGGACCCGGTGACGTGGGCCTCCCAGCCCGCTCGTCGCCGCAATCCGGGGAGGCTAACGGGCCTCCGATCGTCCGGGCAATGACGATGAAATGATCACATCATAACCTGCCGGCTCAAGGCCGCGCGTCGGGTATCCAGGCGGCCTCGGCGGGTAAGGTCTCGCGCACGCCGAGGAAGCGGTAGTTGCGGTGCCAGTCGCCATCGAGCCAGACGAGATCGATCGTCCGCCGCTCGCCGTCGAACCACAGCGTCGGTACGCTGCCCTTGCCGTCGACCTCTGCGGCAGAGCCGAGGCCGACCACCGGGTGCCGCACCTGCGTGTCGGGGAAGGCAGCGCCGAACGCGAGAATCGCGCCGATCCCGGCGGGCTGATAGCCGGTCTCACGGATCAGTCGCTCGGCTTCCTCGGATGGGATATTGCGGGCGAAATGGAAGAGCTTGAGATCGCGCTCGCCGATCTGGTCGCCGATCACCGGGAAGCGCTCTTCGGAGAGGCTTTCGTGGCGCCAGCCGAATGCGCCCTGTTCGATGCGCTGCTCAAAGTCGAGGTCATCGGGGACGGTAAGCGTCGATCCCGTCGAGCCGACCGGCAGGACGCAGATGGCAAGCCTCCCGGAGAGGATGCCCAGCGCGCTGTCACTCCCTCCCAGCTTTTCAATGAGCGTGTCGATCTGGGGGGCGGTAAGGGTATCGATCATCGGGTTCGGCTTCCGCTTGTGTCTGGATCAGAGTTCGATCGGACGGCCCGCCGAGCGCTCGACGGCGCGGCGGTAGACGAGGTCGGCCACAACGAGGTCTTCGACGGCGTGGCCCATCGCCTTGTAGACGGTGATTTCGTCCGGGCTTTCGCGCCCCGGCCTGCGTCCGAGCAGCACTTCGCCAAGCTCGGTCGCCGTCCCAGAATCGAGGCCGGCCAGCTCCACGCATCCCGCTGGGGCCGGAGCGAAAGCCACCTTCGCTTCCACGTAGAGCTTATGGCGCGCGGCGATGCGGGGATCGAGCTCTCCGCCCGGCGGGGCGTAGCCGACCGAGCTGACATGCTGGCCGGGCCGGAGCCACGCGTCGAGGATCAGAGGTCGCGCGGCGCCAGAGCAGAGGCACACGATGTCCGACCGGCGGACCGCGTCCTCGACATCCCCGATCACCACCGCGCGCTCATCCAGAGCCGCGAGGCGGGCCGCGCTAGCCGCGTTCCGCGATCCGACGAGGATTATCTCCAGATCGAAGTGGCGGCGTATCAGCTCAAGATGGGCCTGCCCCTGCACGCCTGCGCCGAGGATCGTCATCACCCGCGAATCCGACCGCGCGAGATGCTTCGCGGCGAGCACGGCAGCGCCGGCGGTGCGCATCGCGGTGATATGCTCGCCATCCATGATCGCGAGCGTCTCGCCCGTATCGGCGTCCATCAGGATGATAAGGCCGACATGCGTGGGCAAGCCGGCTTTCGCATTGCCCGGAAAGAGCGAGACGAGCTTCGTGGCATAGGGCCGGCCCTCCATGTGCGCCGGCATCGTCAGCAGGCGGCTGACCTCGCCGACGCGCAGTTCTCCGCGAGGCGGAGCGCTGACGGCGCCGGTGCTGATCGCCTCGAACGCCTCCGCCAGCGTGCTGAGAAGCGCGTCCTCGTCCAGCAGAGCGGCGACGTCGGCCCTGTCCAGCAGGATCATTCGAAGATCTGGCGGGGCATGTAGAAGGATACGACGACGTGGGGCATGTCGACGATCTCGTTGATGCGCAGATCTCCGGCGACGCTGCACAGCATGTAGGCCTGCTCGGCGCTCAGGCCGTGAAGCTTGATCAGCCGGTCGATCATACCGCGCACGGCGTCGCGGCTCGCCTGCATGAGATCGGGGCCGACGCCCATCGTCGCCTCATAGCCCCTGGAATCGATATGCCGGGTAACCGGCTCGTGCGTCACGAAGCGCGGGAAGCGGAGGTTTTCGCCCTTCACCAGATCGAGCTTTACGGCCGCGCCCATCGGGGATTCGATCGCGGTGCCGCAGACCTCGCCATCGCCCTGCGCGCAATGCGGGTCGCCCAGCGAGAAGAGCGCGCCGCGCACCTGCACCGGAAGATAGATTTCGACGCCGACTGTCAGGTCGCGCGTGTCGAGATTGCCGCCGGTGGCGTAGGGCGGCAGCGTGCTGAACTCGCCCGGCGCCGCCTGCTCGACGCCGACGATCCCGCAGAAGGGGCGCAGCGGGATTTTGGCGATCGACGAAAAGAGGGTCGGCGCGCTCATCGCGCGGTCGTAGGTCCAGATGTTGAGCGCGGGGTCGGGGAATTCGTCGGCTAGCAGGCCGAAACCGGGGATGATTCCGGTCCAACCCCAGCCGCTCGGGTTGAAGCCGAGTAACGTCACCTTGAGCGCGTCACCCGGCTCGGCACCATCGACGAAGATCGGGCCGACGATCGGGTTCACCCGCTCGAAATCCAGCGTGGCGAGATCGGCGGAGGTCGACTGCGCCGACAATTGCCCGCAGACCGCGTCCATCTCGCTGAATTCGAGCGTGTCGCCCGGCGCGACCGTGGTGATCGGCGCATGGTCCCGGCACCAGCGGAGATGCTGGTGCGAGGCATGGATGGTGTGGCATTTCGAATGGGTCATATCGTCCTCCGAAAATGTCAGCGCGACACGACGCAGCCGCCGCCCCGCCAGCCGCGCGGATAGGTGACCGAATAGGCCTCCAGGTCCCACCCGCCGTCGCGCCAGTAGGTGTCGACCGCCCACAGCTTGCCCGCCGTGTCGGCTACGTAGAAGAAGTACCAGCGGTCGCGATCGGCGCCCTTCAGGAAGGCGAAGACGTGGGCGAGGGCGAGGCGGGCCCGTTCCTCGCCGCCCAGCGCCGTGAAGATCGGGCCGTCGATCGTGCCTTCGATCAGGATGCGCTGCTGGATGGTCGCGGTGCCGGCGCGCTCCTCGACGAGGCCGAGGAAGTGGGCGGTGAAATCCTCGCCGATCAGGCTGATGGGCAATTCGCCGTTGCGATCGACCACGAAGCTGTCGCGCGCGACGAAGCGATCGGGGGCGGAGACCTCGATCGGGTCGCCGACATTCCTGAGCAGTCCGGCGACGATCGCCCCCGCCCGGCCGATGCCCAGATCCTCGAACTTCATAGTGTATGTACTCCTGGCGCCGTCGGGGCGCGGACAATCATTGGAGAAGCAGGTCTTCGTAGAAAGCGCCGAACGGGCGGACGGGGTGGCGGATCTGGATCTCCAGCACCCACAATCCGTCGCTCGGCACGTAGTCGGCATCGAGCAGCGGCCCGTCATGCTTCACCGCGTGCGGAAAGTCGGACAGGCGATGCCCCGCCATGTCGAGGTTGAGCACCCAGCCGAGCCGCTCGGCCTCCCGCCTGGCGAAGCGGTAGAGTTCCGGTCCGGTCAGCCCGTCCTCGCGCCAGCGGGCGTGAGTGGCGTCGAACACAAGCTTCACGTCGTGCGCCGCCTTGTGCATCTCGTGATCGTCGCCGACCACGAAGGTCGCGCCGGCGTCGCCTTCATGGCCCTGCCAGACCGGGCCGATATCGACGAAGAAGATGTCGTTCGCGCCGAGGATCATCCCCGGCTCGGACGGGTGATCGTAATTCTCCAGCGTGTTGCGGCCGAAGCGGACGTGGATGCCATGCCAGCCACGCAGCATGTCCTGGCCCTTGAGCGTCCGCCGCATCAGCGCGACCGCATCCTCCTCCAGCATGCCGGGGACGATGAGGGCGGCGACCTCCTGCATCACGGCGCGCGTCCGCTCGCGGGTCTGCAGCATTAGCGCGGGATCGAAGCGCGTGCCGTTGCGCTCCTCCTCTGCCTGGCCGAGCGTCATGAGTGGCTTAGCGGAACGGAAACCGCTCCGTCCGCCACGAGGGCATCGATTTCGGCCTCGGCGAAGCCGCAGCCTTGCAGAATTTCCCGGCTATGCTCGCCGAGCGCCGGGTGCGGGCGATCCTCGCGCCGTTCGACGCGGCCGAAGCTGACGGGATGGCCGATCGTACGCTTGATCGAGGGCGGATAGTCGCGGCCAGGCTCGAAGAAGCGGACGTCCGCCAGATGCGGATCGGCGGGCAGGTCGGCGAGCGAGGCGACCGTCGAGCAGGGTATGTCGAGCGCGGTCAGCCGATCGAGCCATTGCGCGGTGGCACGCGACGGCATCGTATCGGCGACGATCCGGTAGAGCTCCGAGAGACGCGCATGCCGCGATCCGGCGTTGCGGAACCAGTCCGTCGCGACGATGTCGGCGCGGTCGATTTCGTGGAGAAAGGCCTCCCACTGCCGGCCGGTGTAAGGCAGCACCGCGATCCAGCCGTCGGCCGTCCGATAGGGGCGGCGATCCGGATAGAAGAGGCGGGGATAGCCGACGTCCGTGGCCGGCCCGGCGGTCGCCCCGGCGAGATGCTCGTTGAGCAAGGTCGCGACCGCAACCTCGAACATTGGCACCTCGACGTGGATCGCGCCGGCATGGCCGCTCGCCTTGGCGTAGAGCGCGGCGAGGATGCCTTGGACGGCGTGCAGCGCCCCCAATTTGTCGGCGATGATGGTCGGGATGAAGGTCGGCTCGCCGCCGGCCTGGAGCGAAAGCCCGGCGATGCCGCTGGCGGCCTGCACGATGTCGTCGAAGGCGGGGCGATCACGATACCGGCCGCCCTGGCCGAAGCCGATCGCCGCGCAATAGACGATATCCGGATTGGCGGCGGCGGCGGTGTCGAAGTCGATCCCGGCCCGCTCGGCCGCATCGACGCGCATATTGTGCAGCAGTACGTTGGAGCTTGCGATCAGCCGCCGCACGACTTCGCGACTGCCCGGCGCCTTAAGATCTAGCGCGAGCCCGCGCTTGTTGCGGTTGTTGTTGATGAACAGCGTGCCGCAACCATCGACCATCGGGTGAGACGCGCGCGCGTGATCCCCGTCGGGCGCCTCGATCTTGATGACGTTCGCGCCGAGATCGGCAAGCATTTGCCCCGCATAGGGGCCCATCACCACCGCGCCGAATTCCAGTATCGTGACGTCATTCAGCAGCGAATACATGCAGATCACCATGATCGCCGGGCGTGCCCCTGTGACGCGGCCGGCGTTGTCTCTTGGCTAGAGGTTGCAGGTCAGGCGGCAATGGCGATTTGGTTATCAGTGCATATCGCCGCTGAGTGCGGGCCGGATCCGTGGCCGTGAGCCTTGCCGGACTGCCACAAAATTGTATCGTAAGAGGCGAACCGCACGGCTTAGGGTGGTGCCATGTCGCATCTGACCTTGTCCCAATTGTCAGCCTTCATGAAGCTGGCGGAAACGTCCAGCTTCAAGGATGCCGCAACGTTGCTCGGCGTGTCGCAGCCCGCGCTCAGCCGGACCATCCAGCATATCGAAACGCGCGTCGGGGTGCGGCTGTTCGACCGCGACACGCGGACCGTCACGCTGACGCCTGCGGGCGAGCGGCTGCGTCCGCTCGCGATACGCTTGCTCGAGGATTACGAGACCGTCTTTCGCGAACTCAAGGAGTTCGTCGATGGTCGCGAAGGCGTTATCCGGATCGCTGCCTTGCCGTCGGTCGCGTCGGCGTTGCTGCCGTCCGCCATCCAGAGGTTCCAGCCCCGCTTCCCCGGCGTGCGGATCGAGATCTGGGAGGATGTCGGGCAACAGGTGCACAATGTCGCGCGCGACGGAACTGCTGACTTCGCGGTCGCACCGCCGCCCGATGCCGCGGGCGATCTGCGCTATCAGGAGTTGCTGAAGGACAGCATCGTGCTGGTGTGCCGGGCGGACGATCCGCTGGCCGCCACGCCTGAGCATAACTGGTCCGTGTTCGAGGATTCGCGGTTCATTGCGATGTCCCAGGAGACCGGCTTGCGCACCATGGTCGAGAGCGGGCTGGCGCAGGCGGGCGTCGCAGTCGAGCGGCTGTTCAATTGCAGTGCGGTCACGACGGCGGGCGCGCTGGTGGTGGCGGGGCAGGGCATCGCCGCGCTGAGCCGCCTCACCATGGCGCAGCTTCATTCGGAAACGCTCGTTTGGCGGCCCTTGGTCGATCCGGCCGTCGCCCGCTCGATCGGCGTCGTGCGGCACAAGAGCCGTTCGCTGTCGCCCGCCGCGCAGGCCTTCGTGCGCGAGCTGGAGCGGCAGGCGCGAATGATCCGGATGGGCGAACTGGCGCCCCCTATTCCTGCACTGGGCCTGGTTCAGAGCGCCTGACGGTTTTCCGTGGCGGGGCGTTCCGCGCTCTCCAGAATGCCCCGGCCTTGAGGACGATGGCATAGCCTGCCGCCGCGATAATCGTTGCATCGAGCGCCGGTACCGTCGTCAGCGTGAAGCGGTCCGGCGGCACCGCGAGGATGATCGCCACCGATCCCAGCCAGACGCCGATCGCCTCCCAGCGCACCGCCGGAAGGTCGCGGATCGATGCGGCGGCATCGGTGTCCCGGAACAGCACGAAGGCGTCGATCACGTAGATGGCGGCGATCGGCGGTACGATCATGCTTAGGAAGACGAGGAACGGGATGAAGTGGTCTAGGATGCCCCACAGGGCGAAACCGGTGCCGATCACTGCGCCGAGCACAGTGAACATCCAGCCGCGCACCTTGGGAAAGGTGGCGCCGAGCGCCAGCCCGCCGGAATAGAGATTGGCGGCGTTGACTGTCAGCATCGGCAGGGCCAGCACGAACAGCAGCGGTGTGCCGAGGCCGAGCGAGACGATCAACTTCGACACGCTGCTCTCGCCGGTGGCGAGCGCGGGGAGAGCGGCGGTGGTCATCATCAGCGGCGTTGCGATCGGGAAGGACAACGCCATGCTGCCGATCGCGCCCCGCTTCGTGCGAATGTAGCGCGACAGATCCGGCATCGTCACGACCGCCAGCATGTATGCGCCAACGATCGAGGTGACCGCGATGCCGAACGGCATCGGCATCGGTGGATGCGCTGAGGGTGCCGTCACCAGCCCATCGTGCCACAGGGCGAGCGCGGCCACCGTGATGAAGATCACGGCGAGCACCGGAACGACCACCAGCGCCAGCCGCTCGAGCGCGCGGATGCCGATCAATGTCGAAATCCCCGCCAGCACGCTGCCCAGGACGACGAAAAAGGCGAAATTCTCGGTAAAGCCGTTGATCTTTGCCGCTTCCACCATCGCTTCGCCGATGAAGGAGGCGTTGATGCCGAACTGGCAGTATTGGATCAGCGCCAGCACGATGTTGATCAAGGCCGCTCCGTAGATACCGAATGATCGGCGGACCAGCAGATAGGTGGACAAGCGCGTCGCGACGCTGACCACGGCGGTGAAGCAGCAGCCGAGGCACAGCACTGTTGCTGCGAGGAGTGCCGCGCCGACGGCGCTGCCTAGCCCGAGCGCCAAAGCGTTCTGGGCGCCATTGAGGAAATCGGGCTGGCCGATCGAGAAGCTTGCGACGATCAGCGCGACGCGCCAGCCCGCCATGGTGACGTCGCCGGGGACGGGCCCGTGCGAATATTGGTCGCTGGCTTCGGCCGTCACTTGCCCTCCCACCCGTTGAGCGTCTCGATCGGAACATAGGCCTCCGCGAAACCGAAAGCCGCGGGGCCGACAAAGCCCAACGCTCGTTCCTCGCGCAGCACGGCTGGCGCGGCGGCGCCGACGACCTTCACGCGCTGCCCGTACTTCAGTCGATCTGTGGTGATGCTGTCGGCGGTTTCGCGGTCCATGATCGTGATGATATCGGGGACCATCGCGCAGACCACCCCGTCGCGTCGCGCGATGAGATTTTCGTTCTGGAATTCAAGGTCCATGCGGCTTGTGCCGTCGAATCTCTCGATCGCGATCCTGCCCATCGCGAAGCCGCCGCGCGTCTCGCGCTCGAGATCAACGATCTTGCCGTCGAACAGCGTGCCGGCGAAGGAATAGAGGCCCGTCTGGCGAAGCGCGACGCACAGGGCGGCAAACGGGTCCTCTCCCATTGCGCGCGCGTTACGGATCGCCGCGCCGATGGCCATCGCGGCGGAGATGGTGCCGGGAACAGCGTGGTCTTTGGCCTGCCGCCCGGTCAGCGGATATTCGACCATGTGGGCATCGCCGCCGAGCGCGATCGACACCTGCCGGGCGATCCGTTCGTGCGCGTAATTGTCGTGCGTTTCGATCGTCACTGCCGATCCGCAGCAGGCGGTCAGCACCGAGGGACATGCGGACAGTCCGTGGATGCTGAAGATCGCCATCTGCGATTCCGGGAATGCACGCGCCATGCCGTCGGCATCGACCACCGGAATGCCCATCTCGGCGGCGGCGAGCAGAGGCGCCAGCCCGTTGCCGCCGCCGATCTCGATCGGGAGAACGGCGTCGACCTTCCGGCCGGCGATCCGTTCGAGGCGGCGCAGCCCGTCCACCGCCTCGCGGCCGTTGGGCAACTTCTCGATCGAGACGGTCGGCGCGCCGATCCAGCCGCTCGGCGCGACCAGCGCATCGTCCGCCAGATCGTCCAACGTCACCAGCTCGAAAGGCCCGCGCCGGTCGATCCGCGCCTCGCCGAGTAGCTGGTTATGATAAGGGTCGCCCCCGCCGCCGGAGCCGAGGAAGGCGGCTCCGCAGGCGAGGTCGGCGAGGGCGATCCGGTCGATCCGCATCCGGTCAGAAGCGGTAGGCCAGCGATCCGGTGACGTTGCGTCCCGCCCCGTACAGGGCCAGCGCGGAGTCACCGTAGGCAAGGCTAGTGTAGAACAGCTTGTTGGTCACGTTGCGCAGGTTGATCGTCGCGCGCAAATTGTGGACCACGTCGATGCCGGCCATCACGTCGACGATCGCATAGCTGTGCTGGCTGATCACCACGGCCGGCGTGAAGCTGGTCACGGTCGAGTAGATCCGGCTCTGCCAGCGCATCTGCGCGCCGATCGAGAAATTGTGGAGATCGGGGATGGTGTAGGTGCTGGACGCCTTGAACGTCTGGCGCGGGATGAAGGTGCGGCCCTGCGAATCCGTCGTCTCGTTCTTCAGGCTGATCTTGGTGTAGCCGCCGCTCAGCGCCCAGTTCGGCGTGACATGCCCGGCGACCTCGAACTCGAAGCCTTGGGACCGGATGTCCTGTCCTTCATAATAATAGAAGTTACCGTAGATCGGGTCGACGGCGGAACCGATGTAGGTCGCCAGCCCCTTCTCCTTCGTCTTGAAGACGGTGGCGGTGAGGTAGAGCCGCTTGTCGAAGATGTTCGCTTTCAGGCCGGCTTCCATGTTCGTGCCCTTGAGCGGCGCGAGCTGGGTGTGATCGATCCGCTGCTCGGTCTGCGGATTGAAGATGGTCGTGTAGCTCGCATAGGCCGTCAGGAACGGTGTGATGTCGTAGAGTACGCCGGCATAGGGATTGAACTTGGTCGCTTTGGTGGAGAGCGTGGCGCCGTAATTGGTGCCCGGCGCGTCGTACTTCGCCCAGCTGGCGCCGACGACCGCCTTCAGCTTGCTGGTGAAGTGTATCTGCGATGCGGCGTAAAGGCGCAGCAGTTTTGCCTCGGCATTCTGCGCCAGATTATAGGCGCCGAAGGACGGCTCGGCGAATTCGAAGCGGTTCGGATCGTTAAAATCCGGATAGGCGTAGAAGCTGTTGCTGACGATGTCGGAATTGCCGAGCGACTGCCACTGCTTGGTGCGATCGTGGCCGTAGGACGCGCCCAGCACCAACTTGTGATCGCCGCCGAGCACATGCACCGTGCCGTTGGCCATCAGGTCTAGCAGGTAGCGCTTGTCGTCGGTCTTGAACTTGGCGATGTCACCATAATAGCCGGTGCCGGTCTGCTTGTCCGGGAAGCCGTACTGATAGTTGATGATCGGCACGTCCTGGTAGCGGCGGAAGGTGAAGACACTTTTGATCGTCCAGTCGCCGGTCTTGTAGTCGAGCTCGGTATAGGCCTGCTGCTCGCGCGTGTTCCACTGCGCCCAAGACGGCGCCGGATTGGCGGAGCGCTTGTAGTGGATCGGCGTGCCATCTGAGTATAGCAGGGTGAGCGCGCCCCAGGTCGCGCCCTTGTCGTCATTCTGCTGCCGCGTGTAGCCGACCGTCAGCGTCAGGTCCGGCGTGATCTTCCCGGCCATGACAAGACCGTACACGTCGCGGTTGACGTGATAATTGTCGAGGTAGCTGTCGCTTTCCTCGTGCGCCCCGATCGCGCGGATCGCGAGCTTGTCGTTGACGGGCACGGACACGTCCAGCTCGCCACGCCACTTGTTCCAGGAACCGCCGTAGAGCGCCGCATTGACGTGAAAGCCGTCGAGTGGGCGCTTGCGAACATAGTTGATGGTCGCCGACGGGTTGCCAATGCCGGTGGTCAGGCCGTTGGCGCCGCGGATGATGTCGATCCGATCGTAGAGGAAGCTGTCGGTGTCGCCGTAATAGAGATTACCGATCAACGGCAGGCCGATGCCGTCGATCTGGAAGTTGGTGACGTTGAAGCCGCGCGCGTCAAACTCGGTGCGGTCGGTCTCCTCGCGTTCGACGTTCACGCCGACGACCTGGTCGAGCAGGTCCTTGATGTTGGTGAGCGCGTAATCCTGGATGCGCTTCTGGTCGATGATCGTCACCGACTGCGGCGTTTCCATGAACTTGAGTGGCAGTCCGGTCGACGTTGTCGTCGGCGCGTTGACGCCGGTGACGACGATGTCGCCGACGATTTCCTCACCGGATTTGGCTTTCTCGGATTTTTTTGACGCCGTATCGTCGGTCTGTGCATGCACAATAGTTGGAACGAGAAAAAAAGAAAAACTCGCGGCCCCAAGGAGGATCTGGCGTATTGCTCGATTGGAACGCGACGTCGCTGAAGTCCTGACGCTCTCCGTTAGAGAAAGGATATACTGTTCTGATTTCCCCATTTTTTCTCTCTTCGCTGGAAATCGAGATGTAACGAAACTTCGCTACACGCGACTTCGACTGTCCTGATGCCCCGTGGCATTTTCTTGGTTTTCGAGGCGGAGGCTGCGATCTCGGGTCATTGCTGGCAATGACAAACTGATTATCGTCCCATACCAACATGGGCAGCGGCCCGCCGTGGTCCGAGCGCATCGATTGATAACCAATGTCGCATTGCCGGGCGGCGGGCTTTTCTCCAAGCTGGATGATCGTTAGGGGGTGGGATGAAGACGTCATCCAGCCATCTCTCGATGGAGGCGGCGATAGCGATGTTCCCGACCCGACGTGCCATCCTGGCGGGGCTGGGCACCGCGCCATTTCTGGGCGGAGTCGCGTCCGGCGAGCCGCCCGCGACGATCCTGATCCGCAACGTCCAGCTTTTCGACGGGACGGGCAGCCCGCGCCAGCCGCGCAACGTCCGCATCCTCGGTGATCGCATTGATGCCGTGAGTGCCGGGGACATTCCTGCGCCGCGCGGGGCGACGGTGATCGACGGGGCGGGGCAGACGCTGATGCCGGGCCTGACCGACGCACATTGGCACATGTCCGCCGTGAAAGGCGTTCCGTGGATGGGATCGGACGACGCGGTCGCGGTCGCGCTGGTTCTCCAGGATGCCGAATTCCAGCTGATGCGGGGCTTCACCACCGTCCGCGACACGGCGGGATTCGTGTTCGGGATCAAGGCCGCGATCGATCGCGGCATCGTGCCTGGCCCACGATGCTACCCCAGCGGCGCAGCGATCTCGCAGACGTCCGGGCACGGCGACACCACGTCGGCCGACCAGCTTCCGACCGCGCTGGGCGGCGAACCTTCCCGACTGGAATTGCTGGGGATGCTCGCGGTCGCCAACGGCATCCCCGAAGTGCTGGCGGCAACCCGCCAGCAGCTCAAGCGGGGCGCCAGCCAGATCAAGATCATGGCGAGCGGAGGAGTCACGACAGACAACGATCCGATCGACGTGCTGCAATATACGCTCGAGGAGATGCGCGCGATCGTCGGCGCGGCGACGGACTGGGGCACCTATGCCTGCGCACACGCTTATTCCGCGTCCGCTGTCCGCCGCTGCCTGGAGGCGGGCGTGCTTTCCATCGAGCATGGTCACGGGATCGATGACGCCACCGCAGCGCTGATGGCGGAGAAGGGAGCATGGCTGTCGACGCAGCCGTTCGAAGCAGGCGACAATATCCTGACGCCGGAGCAGCAGATAAAGGCCACGGAATCGCTCGGCGGCGCCGGCTGGCAGCCGAGCGTGCGACTGGCGAAGAAGCACGGCGTCAAGATCGCCTTCGGCACCGACCTGTTCGCCCGGACGCGGACCTCGCGAACCGAGAATGTCATACTCCCCCGGCTCGGCACGATCTTCCCTAACGCCGAGGTTCTGCGCATGGCGACATCGGGCAATTGCGCGTTGTTCGCGCAGAGCGGCAAGCGCAACCCCTACCGCGCCGCGCTGCTCGGCATCGTGAAGGAGGGCGCATGGGCCGATCTGCTGCTGGTGCGCGGCAATCCGCTCGATGACCTGCATTTGCTCGCGGATTACGAGCGCAACCTCCTCGTCATCGTCAAGGACGGGGTGATCCACAAGAACGTTCTCGCGGCGTGATCGCTGCACGCCTATCGGGCGCCAAGGTCGAGCGAACCATAGACAGGCTTGCCCTTGAAGAGCGTGGCAAGCACCCTGGTGGTGTGAATCTGGTTTGCCGGCAGTCGGAAAATGTCCTTGTCGAGGACGATCATGTCCGCGCTTTTTCCCACTTCGATCGAACCCGTCTCATGTTCCAGATGGTTCACCCAGGCGGGTTCGAGCGTGTAATCCTTGACCGCTTCGGCCAGGCTGACTGCCTGATCCGGAAGTAACGGCGTCAACCCGGGATGCTCGGGATCCCTGCGTGTCAGCGCGACCTCGATGCCCGCCAGGGGATCGGCGGACGCGACCGGCCAATCCGAACCGTACGCGATCCGTCCGCCACCTTTCAGCACGTTCTGCTCGGGATAGATGAATCGGCTGCGCACGGGGCCGATCGTCTTGATGGTGAGGCGCATATAGGGCTCGTCGGTAGCCCAGAGCGGCTGGAAGATGGCGGTCACGCCGAACTTGCCGAACAGCGGCTGGTCCGCGGGCTCGATCACGTTCATATGGCTGATCATGTCGCGGCTGTTCGACAGCCCGGCGGCGCGGGCGGCCCCGAAGGCATCGAGCGCGACATGGACGGCCCGATCGCCGATCGCGTGTATATGGGCTTGGAGCCCGTGGCCATCGACCTGCTTGACCGCCTCCCTGAAGGTTGCCTCCGGCACTTCCAGGTCGCCCCGGTCGGTGCTGTCCTCATAGGGTTCGAGCATCGCGGCGGTGTGCTGGGGGATTACGCCATCGAGGAGGAACTTGACGGCATTCACCTGCACGCCGAGCGTGCGGGCGCGGTCCGCCGCGCGGAACAGCACGGGCAGTTGCTCCAGCCCGCGATCGTTCGCCCAGAGCAGGTCGAGCGTCGCGCGGATGGTGAAGTCGCCACGCTGCTGGACGGCGTGGTAGGCATCGACGACCGGGCTCGATCCGTCCGCCGCCACGTCGACCAGCGCATCCTGCCAGGTCGTGATGCCGAGCGCGTTAAGCGTGTGGAGCGTGTAATAGAGTGCGTCCTCGCGATCCTTCTCGGTCGTCGGGGGAAGCTGCGCGTCGATCAGATCCTGCGCCAATTCCTCGAGGCAGCCGATCGGTTCGCCCTTCGCGTCGCGATCGATCTTGCCGTTCTTCGGATCGGGCGTGTCCTTGGTGATGCCGGCATTGGCGAGCGCCTTCGAATTGACCCACACCGTGTGTCCGCCGGTCGAGCGCAGGATGATCGGCCGGTCCGTCGAGACGGCGTCGAGGATTGCCTTGTCGGGAATGCCCTTGGGCGGAAACAGTCCGTCCTCCCATCCCGATCCGTAGATCACCCCGGTGCCGGGCGATTTCGCCGCGCATGCCGCGACCAGGCGCTTGTAATCCTCGATGCTCTTGCCGCTGTAAAGCGCGCAACCGGTGTGGCTGAGACCCCCGAACATCGGATGCACGTGAGCGTCGCCGAAGGAGGGCATCAGCAGGCGCCCCTGCAGATCGACGACCTTGGTGCCCGGCCCCTTAAGCCGGCCCAGCTCAACGCTGGAACCCACCGCCTCGATCCGGCCGCCCTGCACCGCGACTGCTTGCGCCCAGGGCCGCTTCGCATCGACCGTATAGACCCGTGCGTTGACGATCAGCAGATCCGCCGGCGGACGGGGCGTCGCGGAGAGCGCGGATGCCCCGCCGAGCAGCGCAAGGGTGGCGGTGAGGAGTGGCGTGGCACGGCGCATCGGATGGTTTCTCGCGGCTGTATGGGCGTTGGGGCGGCGCTGTTCCGTCATCGGGCGATGGCCCAGCCGTTGAGCTGCTCGATCGGGCGATAGGGATCGTCGAACCCGAAGGCCTCTGGGCCGACGAAGTCGAGCGCGCGGCGCTCGCGCAGGATCGCCGGGGCGGATGCGCCGACAATCTTGACGCGCTGGCCGTATTTCAGTCGCTCGGTGGTGATCGTGTCGGCGGTTTCCCGGTCCATGACGGTGATGATGTCGGGGACCATCGCGCACACGCGCCCGTTGCGACGGGCGAGAAGGTTCTCGTTCTGGAAGAGCAGCTCCATCTCGCCTTCACCGTGCAGGCCTTCGATCACGATGCGACCGACCGAGAAGCCGGCGCGCGTCTCCCGTTCCAGATCGGCGATCTTACCGTCGAACAGGATGTCGGCATGGTCATAGACGCCCGTCGCGCGGAGCGCCGCGAACAGCGCCTCGAAGGGATCCTCGGACGCCAGCCGGGCCTGGCGCACGGCGGTGCCGATGGCGATGGCGCTCGATATGCTGCCGGCGATCGCGTGGGCACGCGCGTCCGTTCCGCTGAGCGGATATTCAACCATGTGGGCGATGCCGCCCATCGCGACCGACACGCCGCGCGCGATTCGCTCGTGTGCGAGATTGTCGCTGTCCTCGATGACGGCGATAGTGCCGTTCGCGTCGGTCAGCACGGAGGGGCAGGCGGCGAGCCCCCGGATGTTGAAGATCGCCATCTGGCTCTCGGGAAAGGCGCGGCCCATCCCGTCGGCATCGACGACCGGTACGCCCAGCTGCATCGCGGCGGCGAGCGGGGCGAGGCCGTTGCCGCCGCCGATCTCGACTGGCAGCACCGCGTCGATGGGCCGGCCTATGACGGCTTCCAGCCGGCGCAGGCCGGCGACCGTTTCCCGGCCGCTCGGCAGTTTCTCGACGGAGACGGTCGGTGCGCCGATCCAGCCGCAGGGAGCGACCAGCGCGTCGTCGGCCAGGTCCTCCAGGCGGATCAGTTCGATCGACTTGGCGCGGGCGAGCTCCGCCTCGCACAATAGCCGCCCGTAATAGGGATCGCCGCCGCCGCCCGAGCCCAGGAAGGCGGCGCCGTAAGCAAGATCGCCGAGCGCCTTCGCATCAATGTGCATCGGCGTACCCCATCGTCCGAGCCGCGACATCGGACTGGGCATGTCCCCCTCCGGCGAGGTCTGCGACCGCCTTCATGCGCACCTGCGCCGCGCGGCCGGGCAGATAGCTCAGGAAGATTTCCTCGACCTCCACGATCTGGATGGTGGTGATGTCCCCTCCGGCGGCGATTACGCGATCGGCGACCTCCGCCTTCATACGGTCGAGCGCTTCACCGCGCGGCGTGGCGTCATAGTCGAGCACCTGCTCCAGCTGGCCGCCGACCTGCGCGATGGCCGCGCCCACGGCGTTGGCGATCGCGGCGTGGGGCGGGCGCACGACCGTCGCGGCACCCGTCAGCGTATCGGGGATTAGGAAGGCGCCCCCGCCGACGGCGAGCACGGTTGCATCCAGGCGGGATGTCTTCATCCGGTCGATGCCGTCCTCCAGCATCTCGCGGATACGGGCCGAAACGGCTGCAAGCGCGGCCTCGCCGAGCGGGGGCAGGCGCTCGACCATGCCGAAGCTGGCGAGCCCGGTGGCGACGCCGATGTCACTGGCGGTCAATGTCGCGCCACCGAACAGATAGGCCTCATCGACGATGCGGAAGCCGACAGAGTCCGGCCCGATGCGCAGCGCCTCCGGCTCTATCCGTTCCGCCGCGTAGAGCGCTTCCTCGAGGTGGACGCGTGTGCCGCCGCCAAGCCCGATCGCCAGGATATCGGGCATGCGGAAATTCGTCCTGACTCCACCGATATCGACGGCAACCGAGGATTCGCGGGGGAAGCCGTTGGTCAGCACGCCGATGTCGGTGGTGGTGCCGCCCACGTCCATTACGATCGCGTCCGTGAGCCCCGTCAGGAAGGCGGCGCCGCGCATCGAGTTGGTCGGGCCGGACCCGATCGTCATCACCGGATAGGCTGCGGCCTGCGCGGCCGAGATCAACGTCCCGTCATTCTGGCTGATGTAGAGCGGTGCCGAGATGCCGAGGATGCGCAAGGCCTCCTCGAACGACGCGGTGATACGCAGCGCGAGATCGGACAGTGCGGCATTCAGGATGGCGGCATTCTCACGCTCGATCAGGCCGATCCGGCCGATGGTGCTGGATAATGTCAGCGTCGCCTCGGGGAATTCATCCTTGACGATCGCGGCCGCGCGCCTTTCCATGTCGTCGTTGACGGGAGCGAAGGCGCTGGTGATCGCGATTGCGGAGATTCCGGATTTTTTGAGCGTCCGTGCGGCCTCGCGTACGCCATCCACGTCGAGTGGAGCGATCTCGCGCCCGTCCACCTCGTACCCGCCGCGCAGCAGGAAGATATGATCGCCGATACTGGCCGAAAGCGCCGCCGGCCATCCCGTCTTGGGCGGCAGCGCCTCGCCCGACGGGCTGGCGAGCCGCAGGATGCCGACGGGAGCAAGATGCTTGCGCTCGACCAGCGCGTTGGTGAAATGCGTCGTCCCGATCATCACCGACGCAATGTCGGCCGGCGCGATCGCGGCATCCTCCAGTACCGTCCGGATCGCTGTCGACACGCCGCCGCTGACATCCTGCGTGGTCGGCGCCTTCGTCCAGGCTACGACCGTCCGGCCGTCCATCAATACCGCGTCGGTGTTCGTGCCCCCGACATCAACCCCCACTCGCACCGAGCATGCTCCAATCGTCTTGAACTTGACCGTGAACTTCCGCGTGCGGCCGGCCGGAGGCAATGTTCAAAACGGGTGGCGGGCGTTCGCAGGCGGGTAACCCTGCTGCCGGCGGCGGGTAATCGGCAAGATTCCGGTTGGCTTCGTGAAGCGGGGCGGCTGTCATGGACTTGAAATGGAACGCCGCGACTCGCCTGGAAGGCGTCGACGCCAATCGCTCTGCTGCGGCGGACGGCCTCGCGATGCGTGAGCTTATCCAGACCAAGACGGCGCCGCCATCCTGGATGGGTGACAAGATTCGCCGCGACGACTTGCTCAAGCTGCTTGACGGCGCGCTCGAAAAAAGACTGACGGTGATCCAGGCGCCGGCAGGTTATGGCAAAACGAGCCTGCTGCTCCAGTGGCGGCAGCGGCATCGCGGTTCCGATCTGCTGACGCCTTGGCTGACGCTGGAGCGGGACGATGCCGATCCCAAGCGGCTGACCCAATATATCTCGCTGGCCCTCGAGGGCGTCGGCGGTCCCTCGGCCGAGGGCGAGGCCGGTGCCGCGATCCCTGCGGACCTTCCGCCCCGCGCCGCACTCTCGGCGATCATCAACCGGCTTCTGCGCGAGGAGCGGCCCGTCGTCATGATCTTCGACGACTTCCACCGCGCCGAAAATCCGACCGTGGCCGAGTTGCTGCGCGCCCTCATTCGGCTTGCACCCGAGAATTGCCACTTCATCGTCGCGTCGCGCGACCATCCTTGGCTCGATCAGGCGGTGCTGGCGGCGGAGGATCAATTGCTCGAGCTGCGCAGCGAACAGCTGCGCTTCTCCGCTCTCGAGACGGAGGCGCTACTGCTGCGCAATCAGGGGCTCGAGCTCGGCGTGGAAGACGTGCGGCTGATCTTCGAGCGGACCGAGGGATGGCCGATCGCGCTGCAGCTCATGCTGCTTTCGCTCAAGCGCCGCGCCGATCACCAGCAGTTCGTCGAGCGCCTGATGGGGTCGAGCCAGGAGCTCGCCGGCTATCTTTCCGAGCAGGTTTTGGAGAGCCTGCCCGAGGACGTCCGCGAGATCGTGGTCCGCACTGCGCTGATCGACACGTTGACCGGCGACTTGGTCAACAGGCTTTGCGATCGTGAGGATGGCTGGCTGTTGCTCGAACGGCTGGAGCAGCAGGGCGTTTTCCTGGCTCCCCTCGACGAAGATCGGCGGAGCTATCGCTATCACCAGCTGTTCGCGGAACATATGCGCGATCGGCTGGCGCGCCATGACATCGCGAAGTTCCGCCGCCTGCAGGGTATCGCTGCGCGCTGGTTTGCCGGCGAAGGCAACATCAGACAGGCTGTCGATCATGCGATCCAGGCGGGCGACGCCCAGTTGCTATCAGCCATCGTCGACGAGGTCGGGGGTTGGCGCCTGATCCCGAACGGCATGCAGGACGTGGCGGCCCGCGCGCTCTCCGCGCTTCCCGATGCGATCCTGTGGTCGGCACCAAGGCTGGTGCTGATGCGCGTCTACCTGGCGATCAAGCGCGGCGATCTTGGTGAGGCGCGTTCGGACTATGACCGATTGATTGCGAGCACCGACCAGTCGGAGCATTCGGCCGATCTGTGGATCGAGATCCAAGTCGTCGGGGATACGCTCGTCGAATATGAGAATGGCCCGGTGACGCTCGATGACCTGCTGGCGCGCGAGGCGTTGCTACGAACCCTGCCGACTCACGACCATCTGTTGATGGGAAGCGTCTGCGAGTCGCTCGCCGGCCAGTATTTCGAAACTGGGCGGCTGGAGCGCGCGATCGAGCCGACGCTGGCCGCCCGAGAACATTATCAGGCACAGGGTTGGCTCTACAGCGATCTCTTTACCCGCTTCATGGAGGCCCGCGTCAGGCAGGGGCAAGGGCGCCTGAAAGACGCCACGGCCATCCTGCTCAATGCGCGAAACGAGATCGAGGCCTGCTTCGGTGCACATTCGGATCTGTCGGCCATTTGCTCGGCATTCGAAGCGGGGTTGCTCTATGAGCAAGATCGGCTGTCCGAAGCGTTGGCGCTGCTCGAATGGGCGCTGCCGCACATGGAGCAGTCGGACGGGTGGGCCGATGTCTATGCGTCGGCCTATCTGACGGCGGCCCGCGCGGCGAGTGCGGATGGAGACATCGAAGAGGCGCGCACCCTGTTGGCGCGCGCGCGTCGTCTCGCTCGTCGGCGGCGACTGGACCAGCTCGAGCTTCTCGCCAAGCTTTGCGAGATCGAGTTGCTGATCGAGCGGCTGGAGGCAGACGAGGTCGCATCGCGGCTCGCCGAAGAAGGAGGGCTCGATCGGCTCGCCGACGACATGGAGCTGGAATCGCCAGCGTTCCGAAAGGTTGCCATCGCCGCAGCGTTGTGCCGGGTCAAGTTAAGGCTTTGCGACGGGCTCGTTGCTCCGGCGCTTGCCGAGCTCGATATTTTGCGGCGGTGGGGAAGCGCACACGGCTCGGGTCGACTGCTGATCGATGTCGATCTTCTCGCGGCGTGCTGTTTCCACAGAATGGGGGATGTTGGGCGCGCCCGGTCGCTCTTTGATGACGCCGTCAGCGCGGCCATGTTTCAAGGAATCCGGCGGCCGTTTCTGGATGCCAGGCGATTTGCCGAGCCGCTGATCCGTGAAACGCTTCAGCAAGCCACCAGGGTCGACCGTTTTCGTGATCAGTTTCTCAAAGAAATCTGCCGAGCGCTGAGTGCACATCAGGGCAAGCTCGGCACCCAGATGGGGTTCAATCCGTCGGAGATCGCCGTTCTTACTTATCTGAGCCGTGGGTATGCGAACAAAGAGATCGCGCGACTGATCGAAATGTCGCCAGACACCGTGAAATATCGGCTGAAGTGGCTCTTCAGGAAACTCGGCGTGGACAACCGGCGCGACGCGGTGATTGCCGCTCGGGAACGCAATCTCGTTTCCGATACGTAACGCTTCTGTTGCCGTCTTACGGGTCTCCGCGGCCCCGCTGGACCGTGCGATGGCACAAAACTGGTCCCGTCATGATCCCCCGTTTACCCGCGATTACACCGCCGTTACCCGTCGAAAGCATGGCGGTGTCGGCGCGGGCAGGTTTCTATGTCCCCGTCAGATCGCGAGGCGTTCGCAGAAACAAGCCCGCGATGCAGGTCGAAGAAACATATGGCTGGGAGGCCGGCAGCGTCGAGAAGGGGGTAGAATATGAAGACCGAGGTCACCGCAAAATTCCGTACCGTGGCACTCTGCGGTTCCGCACTGGCAGGTGTGATCGCGCTGGCGCCGGCGCGCGCCCAGGATGCGCCGACCGGGGATGCCGGCAAGACGGAGCAGGAGATCATCGTCTCGGCGAGCCGTGCCGTGACCGCCACCAAGACCGACACGCCGATTATTCAGATTCCACAGTCGATCAGCATCGTGACGTCGCAGCAGATCAAGGATCAGGGCGCGCTGACGATGCAGTCCGCGCTGGAATATACGGCCGGCATCACCAATGCGGGCGACGATACGCGCGGCGATTTCAACACGATCCGGGGTTTCTCGGCGGTCAATTATCTCGATGGGCTGAAGCGCGAGTTCGGCTTCGTCTACCTGCCGCGTAACGAGGTCTATACGCTCGATCGCATCGATGTGCTGCTCGGGCCGGCGGCGGTGCTTTACGGTGCCGGTAGCTCGGGCGGCCTCGTCAACATGGAGAGCAAGCGGCCGCAATTCCAGTTCGGCGGCGAAGTGACGGCGAGTTACGGCACGTTCGATCGCAAGCAGGCCCAGTTCGATGTTACCGGTCCGCTCAGCGATACGATCGCTGTGCGCCTTGTCGGCCTCTATCGCGATGCGGATATGCTGGTCGATCACCTGCCCGACAATCGCAAGATCGTGCAGCCGTCGATCACCTGGAAGCCCGACGATAAGACCGAGGTCACGCTGATCGGCCTGTACCAGCACGATTATACCGCGCCGAGCAACTATCTCCCGCTCGCCGCCACGCTCTATGCCCCGGACGGCAAACGGGTGAGTCGCCGGACGGAACTCGGCGAACCCGATTTCGACAAGGGTCCGAAGGACGACAAATCGCTCACTTTGCTCGTCGACCATTCCTTCTCGAAGACGTTTAAATTCCACAGCGCGTCGCGGGTAGAGGGTGACCACACGACTTACGGCCAGATCTACGGCGTCTTTTATGTCGGGCCGACCATCCTAGATCCGTTCGTTTCCGATCTGGGCGACGGCCAGAGCTATATCCCGAGGTCGCTTTTCGCCTACAAAGCCCATTACAAGAGCTTCGACACGGACAACAACCTGCAGCTCGATTTCAAGACCGGACCCTTCACGCACAAGATCCTCGCCGGTGTCGATTATTCCTACTTCCACCAGATGTCGCAGCAGGCGTTCGACTACCTGACCGTCAATCCGATCGACATCTACGACCCGGTCTACACACCAGGCACCGTGGCGGACTACGGCCCGCTCACCCGGCAAGTGCTGATCGACACCGGTTTCTATGGACAGGATCAGATCCGGTTCGAGGATCGCGCTTCGCTGGTCGTCGGCGTCCGCCACGATCATCTCAAGAGCGAGAACACCGATCAGCCGACCGCGATCGACAACGCCACCACCTTCCGTGCCGGCTTGACCGTCGATATCACCAAGGGCCTGTCGCCCTATGTGAGCTATTCGGAATCCTTCCAGCCAGTGAGCGGCCTCAGCCAGTTCGGTAACACCTACAAGCCGCTCCACGGCAAATCCTACGAGGGAGGCGTCAAATGGCAGCCGATGCAAGGCGCGATGATCCGCCTTACCTACTATCAGATCACGGAGCGCAATCACCTTGTTCCCGATCCCGCGCAGCCGCTCAACTCGATTCAAGCCGGCAAGGTCAAGTCGAAGGGTTTCGAGTTCCAGGGCAATTATAACGTCGCCCGCAACTTTACCGTTAGCTTGGCCTACGCGCACAATTCGACCAAGCTTTCGGGGCAGGATCGCCAGCAAGACGTCACACCCAAGGATACGGCCTCGATCTTCGCCACCAAGACGATACCGCTGCGCGAGGACGTTTCGCTCAGGATCGGCGGCGGCGTGCGCTATGTGGGCCACCAGATATCCGGTGACACCACCGCGTCCAGCATTCGCGTGGTCACGCCGCATTACGCGCTCGTCGATGCGCTGGTCGCCCTCGACGTGAAGAAATGGACCCTGCAGGTCAATGCCGTGAACCTTCTCAACAAATATTATTACGCGGCCTGCGATACGTATGGCAGCTGCGAGAATGGCGATCCGCAGACGTTCAACGTCGCGCTGACCTATCATTTTTGATGTGAACATGCTTTCTGGGCGGCTTCGCTGTCCGGCGCTTCCCAAGGGGTTTTACGGAATGCGACGCCTGCCTTCTTTGGTTGCTTTGCTTGTTTCCGCCATCGCGGTGCCGGCGCTTGCTGCGGATAGCGGGGCGCCCGGCTATCATGTCGTCGATCGTATCCCGATGACGGATGGCTGGTGGGATTACGCCAGCTTCGATCCCGTCCACCGCAACCTGTTCGTTTCGCGCGGCAACGGCGTGTTCAAGCTGGATGTCGACAGCGGGCTGATGGACCAGCGCTTCATCCCGGGATCGGAGGGGCGCGGCGTGATACCGCTGCCGGGTGGCGACATGGCGATCGCCAACATGGCCGGCTATTCGATGTCGATCCTGTTCGCGACCGATGCCGAGGGTAAGGTCGCCAAGATGTTCGAGCTGACCCAGGCGTCGGACGCGGCGCTATATGAGCGGACGACCAAGCTGGTCTGGGTGATGGGCGGGCACGGCGAGATATCTTTGCTCGATCCAGTGAAGAAGGAACAGGTGGGCACAATCGAGGCCGGCGAGGAACTGGAGTTTGCCGCCACCGACGGGCGCGGCCGGGTCTTCGTCAACGCGCCGGAATCTCACTCGGTCGTTGCGATCGAGGCGGGCAGCCGCAAGATCATCGGGCACTGGACAATGACGGGCTGCGAGGACCCGTCCGGCTTGGCCTATGCGGACGAAGCCGACGTCGTGCTCTCGGTGTGCGCCAACCGGATGCTCAAGGTGCTCGACGCAAGGTCCGGCAAAGAGCTCGAGACGGTTGCTGTCGGCGCGGGCGCCGATGCAGTCATCTACGACGAAGCCACCCGGCGCGCCTTCATCCCGTCCGCCATCGACGGAGTGCTGACCGTCCTTTCAGTTAACGGCCCGCGCGATGTGCAGGTGCTGGAGCAGGTGTCGACCCAGATCGGCACGCGCACCGGCGCGATCGATCCGAAGACGGGGACGCTCTATCTGCCGACGGCGCGCTTCGGCCCGCTCAACAAGCTCGGCTGGCCGGAGGCACTTCCGGGTACGGTGCAGCTGCTGGTGATGAAACCCCGGCCTTGATCGGGACGGTCACCAGACCCTGACCCGCTTGTCCGGCGTCAGGTACAGGGGCTGTCCGGGCGCGACCCCGAATGCCGGCAAGCGCGAGAAGCGTGATCGCGACCGCCCACAATATGGTGAAGCGGATCATGTGGCCGCCCAGCTTGTCGACGTCGTAGCCGTCGGTCGCAACGACAAGCAGCGAACCGTCGGCGAGGCGTGTGCCGAGCGTCGCCAGGCGTTCCGGACGTTCCGGGTCGGTCGGCGTGTGGGGATGCTCGCACATCACCACCTCGCCCCAGCCCGGATGTGCAGCTCGCGAAGGGATGGTGCCGGTCAGCCGACGGCCTTGCGCGTCAAGCAGGAGGTAAAGGAACGTGCCGTCTGGCGCTGCCTTCATCCGGCGGTCGATCTCCGCGACGAGGGCGCCGCGGTCTTCGGCTTGCAGCGTCGCCGTCTCGGTCTGCAGGGTTCCGACCATTGCCTCATTCGCATATCGGCCGACCTAATGGCGGACCATGCCGAGGATGAGAAAGGCCGCGACCGCGAAGACTGCGGCGAAGATCAAGGCGAAGCGGAAGGCAGGCACCGCCGGCAGATGGTGCCTGCTCATCCTCGGTCTACATTGAAAAGCGGATCGTTCCGAGAACGGAGCGGGGCGCCCCGCGGCAGGTTGATCCCGTGCCCTCTTCATTGCGCGACATGTTCTCTCGCCAACTGCCCGGTTGGTCCGTCCTGACCTGATGGATTGGACCTTGGCTCCGGTTGTTCCGTCCGCTTTATTGAGTGTCGGCTTTGCTGGAATCGAGCTTGGCAGCATTTATCGCCCGTACAATTCCTTGACGGTGTCGGGCATAAGAGGGCGTGGCGATGGCTTCCGGGGCGGACATACCTTCGAAACCGCACCACGGCATGCCGATCGTTGTGGCCGGCGCGGGACTTGACGCTATCTATCGCGGGTATCGGGAAACTATCCGCCGCTACATCGTCCGGACATTTGGGCCCGGCTCGCCGGACCCGGAGGATGTCGCTCAGGTCGCGTTCGAAAAATTCGCGGCTATCGGCGATCCGGCCGGGATCGGGAATCCCAAAGCATTCCTGCTCTGCAGCGCACGCAATTACGTCATCGACCAGCGGCGACGGCAGGCGGTCCGCGCGAGATATGCGGCCGAAGAGGTAGTGACGGCCAATTCTTCGGACGATTGCGATGCCGAGCGCGTCTTATCGGCGAAGGAACGGCTGGCGATTATCGATCGCACCATGCGTTCGATGGACACGAGACGCCGGGAGGTCCTGATCCTGAACCGTATTCACGGCATCAGTTGCGCCGAGATCGCGCGCCGTCTGAAGCGCTCGCCCACGCTCGTGAAGACGCTCCTCGCGGAGGCCGTGACGCTTTGCGAGCATGCTCTGCGCGAAGCGGACGAGACACGATGACGGGCCGGAGCGACGACGGCGATCGCGACGCGATCGACGCGCAGGCGAGTGGCTGGCTGGTCCGCCTCGGCGAGGGCGCGATGCCGCCCGAAGAGGAGGAACGGCTTCGGCAATGGCGCGCTGCCGACATACGCCACGAGAGAACGTTCGCGGCGATGCAACGGACGTGGGCCGACATCGGCGGGCTTGCCGATCTCGGCGGGCTGGTTGCCGTGCCGCCGCCCGTCGCCGCTTCGCAGGGGCCGGACCGATCGCGTCGATGGACCCGCTTCGGGTTCGCGTCGATGGGTGGCGCCGCCGCCGCTGCGGCGGCCCTGTTCCTCGTCGCACCCCGCTCGCTCCCGGTATCGAGCCAACATTTTAGGACGGGGCTGGCCCAGACACGCGCGATCACGCTGCCCGATGGATCGCAGGTCACGCTCGGCGCGCGATCGGCGATTGACGTGGACTTTTCCCGTGGCGAGCGGCGCGTGACGCTGAGTGGCGGGGAGGCGTTTTTCGAAGTCGCGCACGATGCGGCGCGCCCGTTCCTCGTGGCAGCCGGGCCGTCGATCATTCGCGACGTGGGCACCAAGTTCAACGTCAACCTAGGAGATGGCTCTGTCGGGGTCTCGGTGATGGAAGGCCTGGTGCGGATCGACCGGGCAGCGGGTGGGGGCGGGACGGGGGCTGCCCAGCTCCTGCGCGCCGGCCAACGTGCCGAATTGGCGCTCTCCGCTCCCGCAGCCGCCGACGCGTCGGACGAGCCGGCACCGCCGATCGTGACCTCGATCGAGCACGCGCCCGGCGCATGGCGCGAGGGGCGCCTGGTCTACGATAATGTCCGCCTCGCGGATCTCGTTACCGACGTGAACCGTTATTATGCGCCTGGCGTTGTCCTCGAGACCAGAGCGGACGGGGATCTGCGCGTCACGGGCTCGTTCAAGCCGAACGAGATTCCCGCCTTCATGGACGCGCTGGGCGCGACGCTGCCGGTCAGCACGGTTGAGGCACCGGATGGTGGCTTCCGCATCGGGCCAAGATCGGGTTGATGCGCGCTTCCATCGAAAAATGTGACGGACCCCTGACGATCGCGTGACGTGGGGCGTCAATAGGATGAGCACCGCCCAGGCATGGATGCGAAACGGGCGGAGCTTGCCGACAGCCGGAAGAGACCGGCGCGGTTGGGAATCCGGCGAGCTTAAGGGGCATGTGATGGGGATGAAGATCGGGCGTCGACTGGCGCGGCTTTCGCTATTGACGAGCGCGGTTGGGGGCGCGGTGATCGTGTCAGCCCCTGCGGCGGCGCAGATGCAGATCAAGCAGTTCGATATTCCGGCGCAGTCGCTTTCCTCGGCGATCCTGGAATTCTCCCGACAGTCGGACACGCTCGTCATCGTCTCACCCGATGTTGCGGCGGGGAAGCGCTCCCGCGCGGTCAGGGGGGCGATGCCGGTAGGCGACGCGATTTCCCGGCTGCTGTCGGGCACGGATCTGCGTGCCACCGCCAATCCGGCCGGCGGTTACCGGATCGAGGCGGCCGACCCCGATCAGAAGACGGCGCAGGTCGGCGAGATCGTCGTCACCGGCCAGCACAGCACGACCACCGCGACGAAGACAGATACGCCGCTGATCGAGACTCCGCAGGCGATCAGTGTCATTCCCAAGGAATTGCTCGAACTGCGCAACGTCCAGCGGGTGAGGGAGGCGCTGCAGCTCACCGCCGGCGTGCTCGCGGACAAGGCGGGCGCCGATACGCGATATGACGAGATCTGGATCCGCGGCTTCAGCTCGACCGAATTCGGTGACTATCGAGACGGTCTTCGGCAACCCTCCTACGGGTCGCTCTATTTTCACAACGAACCCTACGGCCTTGAATCGATCGAGGTGCTGAAGGGGCCGAGCTCGGTGTTGTTCGGCCAGAACGCGCCGGGCGGCCTCGTCAACGTGCAGAGCAAGCGGCCGACCGAAAATCCGGTCAACGAGCTGGCATTCGACGTCGGCAGCTTCGCGCTGAAGCAGGTGAAGTTCGATGTCGGCGGCTCGCTGACCAGCGACGGCTCGGTCGAATATCGCGTCGTCGGCCTCAGCCGGCAGGCGAGCACCTTTCTCTCCGGCGATGCGCCGAACGATCGCCTTTATGTGGAACCTTCGATCCGCTTCAAGATCGGTGATCGTACCACGCTCACCCTCTACGGCGAATATCTTCGGGACAAATCCGTCGGCCAGTTCTCCGTCTTCGTGAAGCCCGACGGTACCGTTACCAACGTGCGGACCTACGATCCCGATTACGACCGCTTTCGCCCCACCGAGGAGCAGGTCGGCTACAGCCTCGAGCATGATTTTTCCGGTGCGCTCAAGTTCAAGCAGAACCTGCGCTATTCTCACATGGATCTCGATTACGAGAGCGTCGGCGCTTATGGTCTGGAGGCCGACAACCGGACGATCGACCGGCTCGCCTTCCGTGTGATCGGCGCGACCAAGTCGCTCGCGATCGACAACCAGCTTCAGGGACGCTTCAACCTCGGAGATATCGAGACGCGCCTGCTGGGCGGCGTCGATTATCTGCGACTGACCGGCCACCAGGACCTCTATTACGGTTTCGACGTGCCGACCCTCGATCTGTACGATCCGGTCTACGGCGTGGACGTGCCGCCGCCGGCCCTGCTCTACAACGAGAAGGAGAAGGACTGGCAGGCCGGCGGCTATTTCCAGGGCCAGTTCAAGTATCGCGGCTGGATCCTGACCGGCGGCGGCCGCTACGACCATGCAGTGAGTTCTTCCGCGATCGTCGGCCCGGCGGCGCGGCAGTCCTATGACCGCTTCACCTACCGCGTCGCGCTGTCCCACCTTTTCTCGAACGGGCTGGCGCCCTATGTGAGCTACAGCACCTCGTTCCAGCTGACGCCGGGAACCACCTTCGGCGGCACGCCCTTCAAGCCGACTTCGGGGCGGCAGATCGAGGGCGGCGTTAAATATTCGCCGCATGGCCTTCCCGGATTCATCACCGCCGACGTATTCCAGATCAAGCAGCAGAACGTGCTGACGCTCGATCCCGATCATGGCGGCTTCAGCGTGCAGACCGGCGAGGTCCGATCACGCGGCATCGAGCTGGAAGGCACACTGCGCCCGATCCACGGCCTCGATCTGCAGGCGAGCTACACTTATCTCGACGTGAAGGTGATCCGCAGCAACCTGGCGCTCGAACTGGGCAAGGAGCCTCCCGCCGATCCCAGGAACCAGGCGAGCTTCCTGGCTTCCTACACCTTCAAGGACGGTGCCTTGAAGGGGTTCGGCTTCGGCGGGGACGTGCGCTACGAGGACCGCAGCTGGAAGGATCAGGGCAACACCCAGCGCAATCCGGCGACCGCCTTCGTCGACGCTTTCACGCACTATGATATCGGGCCGGTCCGTTTGACGCTGAGAGCCGACAATCTCTTCGACAAGCATGCGGCGACGTGCAGCTTCGGCTATTGCTACCAGCAGATGCCGCGCGACGTCATCGGGAGCGTGCGGTTCCAGTTCTGATGACGCGGATGCGAAGCCTGGCCCGGAATTGGAGGATATTGTCGGGTAGTGGCCTGCTGCTGTCGTCGCTGGCTGGCCTGATGGTGGGCGTATTGCAGGCGGCTCCGCCGCCGCCGGCATATCCGCAGGACTATAGGCTGCCCGGCTTCGCGTTCCCCGAACCTGGCGGCCGCTACCCCGTCGGAACCCTGCCTTTCGTCGTGGCCGTGCCCGGGGGCGAGCCGCTGCGGGTGATCGCCTGGTATCCGGCCGAGGATGCGCCGGGGCCGGGCGCGCCCTATTTGGAAGAAGCCGAGCAGCGCATTCAGGCGCCGGCGATCGCCCGCAACTTCGGCTTGCCGCCCGGTGCGTTGAGCGGGATCGCGGTGCTCCCGACCCACAGTCGTTCCGGCGCTGGGGTCGCGTCCGGGCGCTTTCCGCTGTTGATCTACAGCCACGGCTACATGAGCTATCCGCGCGACAACAGCGTGCTGTTCGCGCGGCTCGCATCTAAGGGCTATATCGTCCTTTCGCTGGCGCATCCGGGCGACGCCGCCGATATCCCGACTGCCAGCGGAGAGATCCCGACGATTCCCGCGCAGGGGCAGAAGCAACCCGATGCGGGGCGGCTCAGCGCCTTCTGGAACGGGCATGACGACCATTTGCGGATGAAGGCGCGGAGGGGTTTCTGGCGGGCCATGCGTGGCGGGCGGTTGCTCGAAAGCCTCGCGCGCTGGCGGAGCGACATCATCCGGCTCGCCGATGCCGTGCAGGCGGGCACAGTCCCGCGCGAGGCGCAACCGATCGTGCAGGTCGCTGACGTGAAGCGGATGGCTTATGGCGGCTGGTCGTTTGGCGGATCGTCCTCCGCATCGGCCTGCCAGATCGACCGGCGCTGCCGCGCGGCGTTCAATCTCGACGGCTTCGAGTTCGACCGGCATCTCTACGATCGCCGGATGCGCGCACCGGTGATGCTTATCCAGAGCGACTGGTCCGCTTTCCCGAACATGGGGCCGCCGAGCACCGACTATACGATCTACGATTATGCCTACGAACGCTGGCACGATGCGGGCCGCGCGCCGTCCGTCCATCGTTTCCGGATTTCCGGCGTGCGCCACCTCGGGCTGACCGATCTTGTCCTCGCGCCGCGCGATCCGGTTCGCGATCGCATCTTCGGTCCGGCGGACGGTCCGGCGGTGGTCCACGCCGTCGACGGGCTGGTCGGCGCCTTCCTCGATCGTACCCTCAAGGACCAGCCGGTCGATATCGCTGCGGTCGCGGCAAGCCTTCCTGGAATAGAGCGTCATGAAGCGACAGAAATATCCCGGTGGCATCATGGAAGGTGACCGCCCTGCGACCGATGCCGCGCAGCATCCCAACAGGCGGGAGGCTATCGGGTTCGCCGGCGCCGGCCTCGCGCTCGGGGCGATCGCGACGCCCGTCGCTTCGGCAACGAGTGTGGCGCAGCGCTCGACGATCCCGCTGTCGGAGGGCACCAATATCGCGCTGGCGCTGTCCCCCGACGATCGCACGATCGCCTTCGATCTTCTCGGCCTGCTCTGGGTGATGCCGGCGGAAGGCGGCGTCGCGCGGTGCATCACCGACGAATATGCGGATCTCGCCCAGCCATGCTGGACACCGGACGGCGAGCATATCGTTTTCCAATCCTATCGCACGGGCCGGTTCCAGCTCTGGTCGGTCCGTCCGGACGGGAGCGACCTGCGGCAGCTCACCAACGGAGAGGGCGATCATCGCGAGCCTCAATTCTCTCCGGACGGCCGATCCATCCTTTTCTCGTCGGACGTGAGCGGACGCTACGCGATTCATCTGCTCGATTGCGCGACCGGGGCGATCCGCCAGGTGACGCAGGGCGAGAGCCAGGATTCGATGCCCTGCTTCTCGCGCGACGGCACGCGCATCGCTTACATCGCCGACGGCACATCGCTCGTCCTCTCGGATTTGAACGGGGTCGGTCAGGCGCAGGTGACGATCCCCAAGATACCGGACTGGGCTCACCAGTCGGATCTCCATGCGCCGGCATTCGGTCCGCGGGGTGATATTGCCTATGTGTCGGTTGTCGGTGATGCGGCGACGCTCCATGTCGGCGCCACGCCTCTGGTGATCGGCGAGGACGTCTACCCCTTCAGAGCCGCCTGGTTCTCGAACGGCGATCTCCTCTACACGTCCGGCGGCAAAATCCGGCGCCGCAACGCCTTGGGGGCAAGCCACGAGATCGCTTTCCGGGCGGAAGCCGTCGTGACGACCCCATCCTATCGGCGGCGCAACCGGGATTTCTCCAGCACGGGGCCGCGCCCGGTCGTGGGGATCG
>Ga0105240_10001449_pt1 | contig 40535 bp, 35 predicted proteins | sample KBSC54metaG_FD_80426 | JGI IMG/M metagenome (GOLD analysis project Ga0105240, IMG submission 80426) | Corn rhizosphere microbial communities from Kellogg Biological Station, Michigan, USA - KBS C5-4 metaG | ecosystem: Host-associated > Plants > Roots > Rhizosphere > Soil | place: Michigan, USA... | reverse complement strand
GGCGTGTGCAGGGCCGGCGTGACGGTCCAGACGACGTGGTAGCCGACGTAGATCGCGAGCACGAAGATGATCAGGTTGGTGACGGTGTGGGAGACGAGTTCGTGTTCCATGGTCGGTCCTCTTATTTGCGCTTGACTTCGCCGGACTGGGTCATCAGGCAGGCGGCGACGATGTCGTCGTCCATCGGCACGCTGAAGCTGCCGTCCTTGGGCAGCACCAGCTTCAGGAAGTCGAGCACGTTGCGCGCGTAGAGCGAGCTCGCGTCCGCCGCGACGAGGGCCGGCAGGTTGGTTTCGCCGACGATCGTCACGCCGTGCTTGATGACGGTCTTGTCGGCTTCGCTCAAGGGGCAGTTGCCGCCGGTGAGCCCGCCCGCCAGGTCCGGGCCTTTGCCGGCGGCGATGTCGACGATCACCGAGCCCGGTTTCATCGCCTGCACCATCGCCTCGGTGATCAGGGTCGGCGCGGCGCGGCCCGGGATCAGCGCGGTGCTGATCACGATGTCGGCCAGCGCGACCCGCTTGGCGACCTCGACCTGCTGGCGCGCCAGCCAGCTCGGCGGCATCGGCTTGGCGTAGCCGCCGACGCCTTCGGCGGCTTCCTTTTCTTCCGGCGTGTCGTAGGAGACTTCGATGAACTTGCCGCCGAGCGATTCGATCTGCTCTTTCACCGAGGGGCGCACGTCGGAGGCTTCGATCACCGCGCCCAGGCGCTTGGCGGTGGCGATCGCCTGCAGGCCGGCGACGCCGACGCCGAGGATCACGACGCGCGCGGCTTTCACCGTGCCGGCGGCGGTCATCAGCATCGGGAAGAAGCGCTGGTAGCGGTCGGCGGCGATCATCACCGCCTTGTAGCCGGCGATGTTGGCCTGCGACGACAGCACGTCCATGCTCTGCGCGCGCGTCGTGCGCGGCGCGGCTTCGAGGGCGAAGCTGGTCAGCCCGGCCGACGCCAGCGCCTGCAGGCCGTCGCGGTCGAAGGGGTTGAGCATGCCGACGAGGACGGTGCCGGGTTTCATCAGGGCCAGCTCGTCGGGCTGCGGCGAGCGCACCTTCAGCACCAGCTCGCTGCCGAAGGCGCCGGCGCGGTCGCTGATCTCGGCGCCGGCGGCCGCGTAGGCCTCGTCGGTCACGCTGGCGGCCACGCCGGCGCCGGATTGCACCCGGATCGTGTGGCCTTGCGCCTTGAGTTTCTTCGCTGTTTCTGGCGTGACGGCCACGCGGGCCTCTCCCGAACATGTCTCTAGCGGTACGCCAATATTCATTGGAACGTCTTGTTTTATTGCTCGCAATGCCGGCCATCACCTAGCGATAGGTCACTGCCGGCAAGCGTTCGTGGAGGAGAAAAATGTGGCCTCAGGTATGCCAGACACCGTCGTCAGACTTGAAACACGCTGCAGAAAGGCAGATCGTCAATGGCGCTAACGTCGAACTGATACACGCGGCGGGCAATCGCTGTAGCAATCAACACCTCAGTACCTGGCCGCGGACAGGCCATGTCACCGCGTCATTGCCGGCATATGCGAAGCGAATCGGCCGGGGAGGGCGGCCTCGTTTTCCGTCAGAGCGCCAAAAACGCGCTCATCTCCCGCAGCACAAATTCGGGTCGCTCTTCAGCGATCCAATGGCCGCAGTCGGGTATCACGCCACCACGCACGTTCTGCCCGACCCGCTGGAGCGATGCAAAGCCTTCTTCCCCTCGGCCGAAAGCTTCGCCACCGCCGTATGCCAGGATCGGCATTGTCAGCTTTTGCTCGCGAAGGAATGCTTCGTTGTCGGCCACGTCCTGCGGCACCGCACGGTAGTAGCCGAGGCCTGTCCGCAACGTCCCGAACTCGCAATAGGTACGCAGGTACTCCTCGATGTCCGTCTCGTTCATGGCATCACGCCGCCAGCCATAGTTCTTGTAGAACCAGCGGTAGTAGATATATTCACGACCAACGATCAGGCTCTCCGGGAGATCGAGCGTTTGGTGGAAGGCGTGATGCCACCGCCGGCCCCCTTGCGAATAGCTGCCGCTTCCGTCGCCCGGAACAGCAGCATCGAGCATCACCAGCTTGGTAACGAGGCCGGGGTGAAAGGCAGCCAATGCAAACGCTGCCGGGCCGCCCCAATCGTGACCAGCCAGATAGATCTGGTCGAGGTTCAGGACCTTGCGGAGAAGTTCGGCGACATCGCCTGCAACGGTACGCATGTCAAACCCTGCGCCAGGCCGCGACGAGTCTCCCAGTCCTCGAAGGTCCGGAGCAATCACGCGGTAGCGTTGCGCCAGGGTTGGAATCACCTTGCGCCAGGCGTACCAGGTTTGTGGCCATCCATGCAACAGCACCAGAGGAGGCCCCTCCCCAGCGGTCACGAAGTGAATGCGCGAATCGCCGACTTGGGCGTAGTGATGTTCGGGAGTGGTCGCCATGAATCGTGCTCCGATCAGACCTTGGGCAACGGGTACATCAGCCCCGCCGTGCCGAAACCACCATCCACGTTCAGGATGTGGCCGTTGATGTAGTCGCTCTGCTCCGACGCGAGGAACATGGCCGCGTGCGCAATCTCCTCCGGCTCGCCGTAGCGATGCATCGGCACGAGGTACATGTAGGCGTCCCGTGTTCCTCCTGCGGCGTGCATTACTCGCGTCACATCGGAGTCGATCGGCCCTGGCGCGATGCCGTTGACATTGATGCCTTGGCCCCCGAGTTCGACCGCCATGATCTTCGTCAACACTTCCAAACCAGCCTTCGAGGCACCATAGCCCGTGCGGCCCATTCCACCGCGTTGACCGCTGAGGGAGACGATGTTGATGATCTTCCCCTTGCCCTGCTTCAGCATCTGGCGCGCCGCATGTTGGCCGCAGACAAATGCACCTGTCAGATTGACCTTGAGCATCAGCTCGAAATCGGCCAGCTTGTAATCGACGTACGGGGCATTGATGCCGACGCCTGCGTTATTCACAAAGATGTCGAGGCGACCATGCTCGCCCACCACGCTCTTGAATCCTGCTTCGATGCTTTCGGGGTTGCCGACGTCGAGCTGCAGCGAGGACACCTTCTGTCCCGACTCGCTCAGTTCACTCGCCGTCTTCGCCGCACGCTCCGCAACAAGATCGCTGATGATGACGGTGCCGCCGTTGCGAGCGAACTCCGCGGCGATGGCGCGTCCGATCCCCTGACCGGAACCGGTGATCAGTGCTACTTTTCCTTCGAGGCTCATTTGTCAGCTTTCCTTGTTGGTGAGATTGTTGAACGGCATCAAACTGTTCCCTTCAACGCTTTCACGAAGAAGTCTTGACTGCCCATTTGGCCGCCCTTCAGAGCGACTTCCAGTCCATTGATGGACGGGTGTTTGGAGATGAGTCGACACAGCGGTGCACCGGGCGCGAGTCGTGCAGCGATAACCAAAGCTTCAGGCCCCAAGACCTGGGTGATCTGACTCGACGTGTCGCCGCCCGATAGCAGCAAACGCTTCAGCTGCGCTGCTTCGACGATCTTTCGGGTGATGTTTCCGAGTCGCACGCCAAGTACGCGGCCGCCTTCGTGCTTGGCTTGCCCGCGCGTTTGACCCTTGGCGATCAGCGACTCGATCATTTGCTCGATGCGAGGATCCTCGGGCCCACGCGCGGTGTGCAAGATGACGCTTCGCCCGCTTTGAAGTGCTTCGGTTGAAGCGGTGACGATGCGATCGGTAGCAACCTCCCACGTCGTATCGTCCAACAACTCTTTGGAGTCGATGGCCACGTCGACGAACCCGGCCTCAACGGCCTGATCGATCTGTATCGAGCTGAGTCGCGACGCGCTGCCAGATATCACGAGCACCTTGTCGGCCGCACTGACCGTCGCAAACGCCGCTGGCGATTCCTGTGCCTCGTCAGACTCTTTCCACCACTGCGTCAACGCATACTCCGCGCCTGACGACCCGACGATAAATGTCGGGCCTGAGAGCCGCGCAAGTGATTCGATCAGCCGACCAACTTCGGTCAAATGTCGAGGCGAAGCGGTATCGAACAGTACAGCGTCGGGGCGCCGCGACGCAAGATCGTTCCAGTGTGCATCGATGCTGGCGCGATCGCCTTCGAGATTAGGGTAGTTGAAGACTTCGATACCCAGGGTTGCTTGGCGCGTCAGGTGATCGACGAGGCTGCTCTCGTTCATGGGCGTGACGGGATGGGCACTCATGATCGGATGTCGGTCAATTCGATAGACCTTCCCATCCGTGCCGGAGCGTGCAAACAAGTGTCCAAAAAGGCAGTACCGACCGAGACCCGGCGTACCCGCAACGATGGGGACAGTAACCGTGCCGAACGCCGCTTTGCCGATCTCGAGTGCCCGACCAATGCTGCCGATGTGCGGCGAACTGTCGAAGGTAGAGCAAACCTTGTAGTGGACGATCGGAAGTTTCAGCGCGGCGAGGGCCTGGAACACCGTGGTCAGCCGATCGTCCATTTCCTGGGGTGACATTCCCCTGCTGTCGCCCGCCACGCCGATGGCGTCGAGTTCGCCAATCTGCTCGAGCGACTCACGTGTGGGGGGGGCGAGAAAGAGGGCGCAGCGCAGACCTGCGAAGGCCAACACCTCGAGCGCGTCTGTGGAGCCTGTGAAGTCGTCTCCGTAGAAGGCAAGCCGTATCACCGGAAGCTCCCGAATTTGTCGAGCGCCGCGCGCAGCTCGGGGTTCGTTGCTGCGGACTCTGCGAGGGCGATACCGTCGACTGCCGCCGACCAGGCTTGCCGCATGCTCGCCACGCCACCGGCAATGCCGCTCGGGTGGCCCAGGATGCCGCCCCCTGCAAGGTGCATCACATCGGCGCTACCAACTTGGGAATAGATGTCTGGCGCTTGCCCCGCCCATTGACCTGACGAAAAGACGGGCATGATTGGACGCACTCCGGCGAACTCTCCAAGGCAAGCCCTCGCCGAGGCCATCACGGAATCGTCTGGCTCCCAGAACTTGCCGCGCGGGCCGTTGACGTGCAGATGGTCCAGGCCCACGAGGCGCCAGATCTTCTGGTAAGCGGCAAAGGCGAAACCCAGGCCCGGATGACGAGTCAGGGCGCCCCATCCGTTGCGATGACCGTGAATCGGCACCTCGGTGTACGACCGCAGGTGCTGAACCGCCGCATGACCGACCCAATTGGCGCAGACCATCACGCAGGTTCCGCCAGCGCTGACAACCGCATCATGGCGCCTGCGCATTTCATCGATCGTGCCAGAGATGTTAATGGCATACATGGGCATGCGGCCCAAGCGATCCGCGTGTCGATGCAGCACTGGCATGACGGCGTTCAATCGAGCTTCGAAAGGCGCGAACGCTGGATCGGCCAGCAGCTCATCGTCCTTGACGAAGTCGATGCCCGCGGTGCAAAGGGAGTCGACGATCGAAGCCGTTTGCTCCGGTGTGAGGCCGATGCTCGGCTTGATGATCGTTCCGACCATCGCTCGCCCATGCACTCCGGCGAGTTCACGTGTGCCGGCGACACCGAACTTCGGCCCCGCGAAGCGCGCGGCATGCTCGTCCGACATCTCGATGTCCAACAAGCGCAGTCCCGTCACCTCACCCAGTTCAAACAGATTTCCCGCGATGGTCGACAGGAGCGTCGGAATGTTCGAACCCACGCTGTCGACCGGAAACGCAATCTCAATTTCGCCGCGGTAGTAGACCCCCGTGTACCCCCGCCGCTCAGGTAGCGCGCTGCGCAACATGGGCTCGAGCGCCGGCGCCAACGGATCGATGCAGGTCACCCGCGCCCTCGCTCGCTCTTTCACGGCATCGTCCTCGCCCGGCAGAGCGAGGAAGGTGCCGCTTGACTGTTCGCCAGCGATCACCTCGGCCGCTTTCGCAATGGGCTCGCAACTCTCGACGAAATAGCGCGCGCTGAATTCAGCTCTGGACATGGTGGCCAACTCGGGGTGTTTGGTGGGCCCAAATATTAGGTCTGCGCAATACCCCGTGCAATCGAGATTAAGTCAACGCCCCCCCACAAGATGTCACAGCGACCCCTGCTTTTTTCTCACAGGCCGACTCCAAAAAATCCATTGCTTGTCGTCGGTGGGCTGCCTAAAGTCTGCCGCAAGGTTAACCAAACAAGGAGACAACTCTCATGACGCCCCAAGTGGTAGCCATCGGAAGTAGGCCTCGATTTATTTCAGTAGTGCCGCTGGTGCGTTCACTGGGAATCATCGCGGTGTTTTTGCTGATATGTATTGTCTTCGCGGTCTGGAATGAATATTTCATGACCGTGGACAATTGGCGCAACCTACTGCGTCAATCTTCCATCAACGCAATCCTCGCCATCGGCGTCACGTTTGTCATCTTGGCGGGCGGGATCGACCTCTCGGTTGGTTCGGTCATGGCTGTATGCGGGATGGTCGCTGCAAGCTTGGTGACGTCCTCGACGCTCCATGCCGGATGGCTTGCCGGCAGCATCCCAGCCGGCTCCATCTTGCAGTCGGTAGGGGTTGCAGCCACGGTAGGCGTTCTTGTTGGCGCGGCGCTTGGAAGCGTCAACGGGCTCTTGGTGGCGCGGTTCGGCTTGCCATCTTTCGTTGCAACGCTGGGCATGCTGAGCATGGCCCGGGGCCTCACGCTGATCTACTCCGACGGGCGGCCCATTCCCAATTTGTCCAGTGATTTCCGCTGGCTTGGCGGCGGCGATATCGCGGGAGTTCCCGTCCCGGTGCTCATCCTCGCGATCGTGTTCGCCGTGGCTCACTTCGCCATGAAGCACACCACCTGGGGACGCTACATCTTCGCAGTCGGTGGCAGCGAGAAGGCGTCTCGGACTTCGGGCGTGTCGACTCGTTTGGTGAGCGCCTCCACCTACGCCGTGTGCGGCGCACTGGCCGGTCTGGCCGGGCTGATCCTCACTGCGCGAACCACTGCCGCGTTGCCTCAAGCAGGCGTCGGCTATGAACTTGATGCAATCGCTGCTGTGGTTATCGGCGGAGCAAGTCTGTCGGGAGGTCGCGGCTCGCTGGTTGGCACGCTGTTTGGCGCGCTGATTATCGGAACCATCAATAACGGAATGGACTTAATAGGAGTGTCTTCATACTATCAGCAGCTGTTCAAGGGCCTCATCATCATCATCGCCGTAGCGCTCGACCGCGCTCGCAGATAACCGCAAACCAGAAGGAGACGAAAATGAGCATCAAAACCCGTCGCATGACGCTGAAAATTATCGCCTTGGCCACCGCTGCGCTCACCAGCGGGTTGGCGATGGCAGCCGATAAGGTTTACAAGATCGGTGTCGCATCATTTGGCGAATCCGCTGAATATATGCACACCTGGACTTCCGAAATCCAAGCTCACCCCTGGGTAAAGGAAGGCAAAGTCAAGCTCGTCATATTCGACGGTAAATTCGACCCGCTGGTCCAGGCGAATCAGGTCGACACCATGATCACCCAGAAGTTCGACGCGATCGTGATCGCTCCGTTCGACCTCGACGCCTCGGCTCCTCCTATCGAAAAGGCCGTTGCGGCGGGCATCCCGGTCATCGGCTCCGCGCTGAAGACCAAGACCGACAAGCTGACGTCATCGATCATCGTGGACGACGTCGAGGGCGGCCGGCTGATCGCCGTCGAAATGGCCAAACGCCTGAATGGCAAGGGCAGCGTCGCGCTCTTGGAAGGTCCGATTGGTCAATCGGCACAAATCGAGCGACGGCGCGGCATTGACGCTGGTCTGAAAGCGGCTCCCGGTCTGAAGGTGCTGGTCGAAAAGTCCGGGAACTGGAGTCGCGCCGAAGGTCAATCGCTCATGGAGAACTGGCTCTCGGCCCACCCGAACCAGATCAATGGCGTCCTCGCTGAAAACGACGAGATGGCGCTCGGTGCGATCGAAGCCATGAAGTCCAAACGCATCGACCTGACGAAGGTGCCGGTGATCGCCATCGACGGCATTCCCGATGGCAAGCGCGCAGTGGCCGACGGCAGCATGACGATGTCGCTCTACAAGTACGCGAAAGCCGAGGGTCAGGGTGCAGTCGACCTGGCGCTGCGCGCTCTCGTCGGGCCGAGTTATCAGCCGCAGTCCGAGATCTGGAAGGACCTCATGAAGTGGAACGGCGGCACGGCGAAGCTCTACACGGTTCCCTGGCTGCCGTTGGACAAATCCAATGTCGGCAAATACATGAACTGATCCCTCAAGACCGATCGCGAACAAGCATCATGACCAACTTCCAAACCCGCCGTCTTGGCGACACAGCTGCAACCGTCACCTCGATCGGTCTGGGTACCTCCCCGCTGGGCGGTTGCGGCGTCCCGGTTCCCTTTGCTGACTTCGAGGCCATCGTGTTGGCCGCCTACGAGCGCGGAGTTCGCTACTTCGACACCGCACCGCTCTATGGACTGGGTAAGTCCGAACATTCGTTGGGCCATATCCTGCGAGTCAACGGACTTCGCGACAGCGTGACGCTCAGCACGAAGGTTGGGCGAGTCTTGAAGCCGCAGAGCCGTTCGGCCCGCGCGGAGAGCTTGTACGCGATCAATTGGGTTGACCCGCTGCCGTTCGTCGACGAGTACGACTACAGCTACGGCGGCATCATGCGGTCATTCGAAGACAGCCAGCAGCGCATGGGCGTCGATCACATCGATGTCCTGCTGATTCATGACATCGGTACCGCCTGGTTCGGTGACAAGTACCCCACGTACATCGACCAGCTTCGCGATGGCGGCTTCCGCGCGTTGGACGAATTGCGCAGCTCGAGAGCGATCAAGGCCGTGGGTCTCGGTGTTAACGAAACAGCCGCCGTGCTGAAAGTCGCCGAAGAATTCAAGCTCGACTGCTCGCTCGTGGCAGGGAGGTACACGCTTCTGAACCATGAGCCGCTGTCAGAGTTTTTCCCGGAATGTGCGCGCCGCAACATCTCGATCATCGCTGGCGGTGTCTTCAATTCGGGCATCCTCGCCGAGGGCAGCCGCGGCAGCGCTGCGACCCGAACCTACGACTATCAAGCCGCACCGAAGGCGGTGATTGATCGTGTCGCATCACTCGAGGAAATCTGCAGCCGGCACGATGTCGACTTGCCTGCGGCAGCTCTGCAATTCGTTCAGAGTCATCCGTCGGTGGCAACAGTGGTCATCGGCGCGCTGAGTACCAAGCAGGTCGAACAAAACTTGACGGCCGCAACTGGTGCAGTGCCCAAAGCATTCTGGGATGAGCTGAAGGATCGGTCGCTCATTCCGGCCGACGCCCCCATCGCTGTTGGTTCGTAGGTTTTCCAGCAGTCCGCTCGGGGTGAACGCCAAGCTCGGTGATGAGTGAGCGTCTGCATATCGCTTTTATAGCACCGGCAGCTGCACGCCGCCGCCTGTCAAGCAAGAAGGACTTAATCAGATGGAATACGTGAACCTGGGTCGTACTGGCCTGAAAGTGTCCAAGCTTTGCCTCGGAGGGATGACGTACGGCGTTCCCGATCGCGGCACGAACCCTTGGACGTTGGACGAAGAGAAGAGTCGCCCACTGATCCAAGCGGCGATCGAGATGGGCATCAACTTCTTCGACACCGCGAACGCCTATTCCGATGGCACATCGGAAGAAATCATGGGTCGAGCGCTGCGCGATATGGCGCGGCGAGAAGAGGTGGTGATTGCCACCAAGGTCTGCTTCCCATCGCGCAAAGCGCCCAACATCGGTGGGCTCTCGCGCAAGGCGATCATGTTCGAGATCGACCAGAGCTTGCGTCGACTGGGCGTTGACTACGTCGATCTGTATCAGATCCACCGCTGGGACTACGCGACGCCTATCGAAGAGACCTTGGAAGCGCTCCACGACGTGGTCAAGGCAGGCAAGGCGCGCTACATCGGCGCATCATCGATGTTTGCCTGGCAGTTTGCGAAAGCGCTCTACACGGCGGACCAGAACGGCTGGACGCGCTTTGTGTCGATGCAGGACCACCTGAGCCTCCTCAATCGCGAGGAAGAGAGGGAAATGCTTCCCCTCTGTCGCTCCGAGGAAATCGGCGTTATGCCGTGGAGCCCACTGGCACGCGGCCGGTTGACGCGCGATTGGAACGAGTCGAGCTACCGCACCGAAACCGACGAAGCGGGCAAGCGGATGTACAGCGGCGCGCTCGACAGCGACAAGTCGGTTGTCGAGGCTGTCGCCTCCGTGGCGGCGAAGAGAGGTTTGCCGCGCGCCCAGGTGGCCTTAGCGTGGGTCCTGCAGCAGCCGACGGTCACCAGCCCGATCATCGGCGCATCCAAGCCGCAGCACCTGGCTGACGCGGTTGCCGCGCTCTCGCTGAAGTTGGATGCTGCCGAGCTGGAGCAACTCGAAGCACCGTACCTTCCCCACTCGGTTGTCGGGTTCGAATGAACATGGACGCCACCTTGCTGCTGGAAGCCGAGGGCGTCACGAAGGCGTTCCACGGCGTGCCGGCACTGCGCGACGGCAGATTGCAGGTGAGGCCCGGCACTGTTCACGCGCTCTGTGGCGGGAACGGTGCCGGGAAGTCGACCTTCTTGAACATCGTGATGGGCCTTTTGCGAAGGGACAGCGGCACGATCAAGTTGAAGGGGCGGGAGGTCGAATTCCTGGCGGCGAGCGACGCACTGCATCACGGCATCGCGATCATCACGCAGGAGCTGTCGCCAGTTCCGGAGATGACCGTGGCCGAGAACCTGTACCTCGGGCGTGAGCCCAAGCGAGCGGGAGTCCTCGTCAATTTTCCGCGCATGCGTGCAGACGCGGCAGCCTTGCTGGAGCGTCTGAGGTTCGACGTTTCGCCGGACGCACGGATGGCCGATTTGAGCCTTGCGAAAATCCAGCTGGTCGAGATCGCCAAGGCGTTGAGCCATGACGCCGATGTCGTCATCATGGACGAACCTACATCGGCGATTGGCGAGCACGAGACACACGTTCTGTTCGATGCAATCAAGCGCGTGAAGGCGCAAGGATCGTCGATCATCTATGTGTCCCACCGTCTGACTGAGATATTCGAGATCGCAGACGACTACACCGTCTTTCGGGACGGTAGGTGGGTCGAAAGCGGCAGGGTCGCCGACATCGACCGCAAGCATCTGGTCGCGACCATCCTCGGTCACGAACTGACTACACGGGCTCCCGCCGCAGGCAAGAGCGGGGGAGAGCCGATGCTTCGAACGCAGGGTCTTTCGCAAGAAGGGAGCTTTGAAAACGTCTCGTTGGACGTGGCTGCTGGCGAGATTGTCGGGATCTACGGGCTCTTGGGTTCGGGCCGCACGGAGTTTTTGGAGGCCGTGTATGGCTTGCGAACGCCGACCGCGGGCAAGGTCGAATTCTGCAATGCGGACCTACCGCCGGCTCGGCCTCGCGAATCGATTCGGCGAGGCATGGCCCTGATCACCGAAGATCGCAAGCAGACGGGATTGGTACTTGGCGCTTCCATTCGTCACAACATCAGCTTGTCGACGCTGAAGACGCTCTCGTTCTTCGGCGTCATGGACCCGCGCCGCGAGGACGAGCTGGTTCAGCGAATGAGCAAGAAACTGATGATCAAAGCCGCTTCGACGAACATTTCTGTCGAAAGCCTGAGTGGTGGAAACCAGCAGAAAGTGGTGTTTGCCAGATGCCTTTCCACGAAACCGAAGCTGCTGATATGCGACGAGCCGACCCGCGGCATTGATGAAGGCGCGAAGCAGGAGATCTATGCGCTTCTGCGTCAGTTCGTGCAGGATGGAGGTGCGGCGTTGGTGGTGTCCTCCGAAGCGCCGGAGGTGTTGGAGGTGAGCGACCGCATCGTGATCTTCAAGAACGGGCGCGTGAATGGGGAGCTTTCACGCGAGCAGGCCAGTCAGCAGGTCATGCTGGACATGGCAGCCTAAGGCTCACATCCGCCGTTAAAGCGGGTATAACAATGAAGGCGACAAGAACACGCAAATCGTCGACTTGGCGCGCCCAAGAGATTCTGACCGGTCCGGCCCTAGAGTTTTTTTCGCTTCAGGTCGTCGTAAAAAGCTGAGCCCTGCAGGCCCCGACAAAGTCTCTGATCAATTGCTAGCCCTAGGACAACGGCCATGACAGATAGCTTGAAAGCAGCCGCGGAGCTGGTCTCGCGGATGACGGTAGAAGAGCAGGCCAAGCTGCTTTCTGGTGACGGCTGGTGGCGCACCCATGGCATCGAACGGCTGGAACTGCCTTCGATCAGCGTCTCGGACGGGCCGCACGGCCTGCGCAAGGTGCACGATCTGTTCGGCAACAGTGTGCCGGCAACGTGCTTCCCGACCGCGCCGGCGCTGGCTGCGACATGGAACACCGCGCTGGTTCGAGAGGTTGGCGCGGCGCTCGGCCGCGAATCGCAGGCGGCAGACGTGCAGATCATTCTCGGCCCCGGCATCAACATCAAGCGCTCACCGCTCGGCGGCCGCAACTTCGAGTACTTTTCCGAAGACCCGTTCCTATCGGGCCGAATGGCGATCGCCTACATCGACGGGGTGCAGGGCGAAGGCACCGGCACCTCGTTGAAGCACTTCGCGGTGAACAGCCAGGAAACGCAGCGCATGGCGACGAGCTCTGACATCGATGCGCGCACCCTGCACGAGATCTACCTGCCGGCCTTCGAGATGACGGTGCGTGAGTCGCAACCGTGGACGGTGATGAGCTCGTACAACCCGGTGAACGGCACCTATGCCTCCGAGCATCCGGAGTTGCTGACCGACATCCTGCGCAAACAGTGGGGCTTCGAAGGCTTCGTCGTCTCGGACTGGGGCGGCATCAATGACCGCGTGGCCGGCGTCGCGGCCGGCACGAACCTGGAGATGCCAGGCAGCGGCGAGCACAACCGCAAGAAGATCATCGCGGCGGTGCAGGAAGGCAGGCTCTCGAAGGAGACGCTGGCGCGCTCCGCCACGGAGGTCGTCGCGGTGATGCTGAAGGCCATCGCCGCGAAACGGCCGGGCGCGAGCTTCGACGCCGAAGCGCATCACGCGCTGGCGCGCAAGGTCGGCGCCGAGGCCATCGTGCTGCTGAAGAACGATGACGCGGTGCTGCCGCTGCGGGCGGGCAGGAAGGTGGCGCTGATCGGGGACTTCGCGACCATGCCGCGCTACCAGGGCGCCGGCAGCTCGCAGGTGAACCCGATCCGCGTGATGAACGCGCATGACGAGCTGGTCGCGCTGCTCGGTGCCGGCAACGTCGTGCTGTCGCGCGGCTGCGATGGCGAGGGCGACACCACCGATGCGCTGATCGAGGAGGCCACGGGCCAGGCGGCTTCGGCCGATGTCGCGGTCGTCTTCGCGGGGCTGCCCGACAGTTATGAATCCGAAGGCTTCGACCGGCGTTCGATCGACATCCCGCCCGGCCACGTCAAGCTGATCGAAGCCGTCGCGAAGGCGCAGCCGAACGTCGTCGTCGTGCTGCTCAACGGCTCGGCCGTCGCGATGCCCTGGCTCGCGCAGGTGAAGGGCGTGGTCGAAGCCTGGCTCGGTGGCCAGGCCGGCGGCGGCGCGATCGCCGATGTGCTGACGGGCGCCGTCAACCCATCGGGCAAGCTGAGCGAGACCTTCCCGGTCGACCTGCAGCAGACACCAGCCTTCCCCGGCTTCCCGAGCCATTCCGGCCACGCGCTGTACGGCGAAGGCCTCTTCGTCGGCTACCGGCACTACGACGCGCGGCACATCAAGCCGTTGTTCCCGTTCGGCTTCGGGCTCAGCTACACACGCTTCGCCTACACCGGCATCCTCAGCACGAGCAGCCGCTTCGACGCGGATGGCAACGGCGGGGTGACGGTCGACGTCACGCTGAAGAACGTCGGCGAGGTCGCGGGCCAGGAGGTGGTGCAGCTTTACGTGCACGAGCAGGCGCCGGCCTTGCCCGGTCCCGAGAACGAGCTGCGCGCCTTCGGCAAGGTGCTGCTCGGGCCCGGCGAAGAGAAGACGGTCAGCTTCACGCTGGTGCGGCGGGACTTCGCGCACTACGAGGCGAGCCTGCAAGCCTGGGTGGTGAACGCAGGCCTCTTCGACATCCGCGTGGGTGGATCGTCTCGTGAGCTACCGCTTTCGCTCACGCTCGACGTGGAGGCCAAACCGCTGGCGAAGAAGTTGACACGCCAGTCGCTGGTGCAGGACTTCATCGAGATGGCGCCGCTGTATGTAGAGTTCGTTCGCGCGCTCGGCTTCGGCGAATTGCTCGACAAGGCGAACGAAGCACCGGCCGCAGGCTTGACACCCGAGGAAGCCAACGCCGCCCGAAAGGCACGCACCGCCACGCTTGCATTCATCAACGAGATGCCGATCAACAAGGTGCCGGCGTTCTCGCATGGTGGTTTAAGTGATGCCCGCCTTGAGGAAATACTGAACTTGGCATCGAAGCGCTGTGGATCATAGGGCGGCCAACCAGACAGTTCATGTCTAAGCGGAGGACCGCGCACGCGCCAGCGCAGCGCGGCGGCGGCGCCAGGACGGGCCGGATGAGCCGTTGAATCTTGCTCATCTAGAATGGTGCGATGGCGGTGCGACCCACGGTAAAGATCTCTCGTGCCGATCTGGCCGACCTCAACGCTTTCATGGCGGTCGAACGCCAGAGGAGCTTCACACAGGCTGCGATTGAGCTCGGCATCACGACGTCGGCGCTCAGCCATGCCATTCGCAACCTCGAGGCGCGGCTAGGTGTCCGCCTGCTGAATCGGACGAGTCGAACGGTGTCGCCTACAGAGGCCGGATCCAGCCTTGCCAAACGCCTGGACGTTGGCTTCAGAGAGATCAGCGGAGCGCTGGCTCAACTTGATCAGCACCGAGATCACCCTGTCGGACGGCTTCGGCTGAACGTGCTCAACGATGGCGCACGGCTGCTGCTTGCGCGCTCGCTGCCGAGGTTCCTGGCAACCTTCCCGTACGTCTCTGTTGAAGTCGCGGTCGACGATCGCATGGTCGATGTGATCGAGGCCGGCTTCGATGCAGGCATTCGCTTTGGAGGAACCGTCCCCGAGGATTTCGTGGCCATTCCTATCGGCAGTGTGCTGAAGTGGGTGGCTGTGGCTGCACCACGGTACCTCCACCGCACACGCCCTCTGTCGGTGCCCGAAGACCTCAAGAACCACAGCTGCATTCAAATTCGAACCGGCCAAGGCGTGATCTACCGCTGGGAGTTCGAAAAGAACGGTGACCGGCGATCGATCGAGGTACCAGGACAGTTGTGCGTGAACGAAACCACCTTGGGCATCGAGATGGCTTGCGAGGGAATCGGGCTCATGTATTGCTTACAAGCGCGCGTCGAAGAGCACCTCCTCCGAGGCGACCTACAGGTCGTTCTTCCTGATTGGGCTCCCGAGGAACCGGCGTTTCATGTGTACTACCCAGGGCACCGGCAAGTTCCGGCCGGGTTGCGCGAACTTATCGAAGTGCTGCGGCAGGACGCGGCTCGAGTCGGTTCATAGCTCGGCTCTGAACCAGCTAGCGTGCGCTCAAAACCACCTGCCTGCTCGTCCTGCGACGACGTGGCGTCGAAGTATTGTTGAGCGGAATTCAACATGGCATATAGCTGGCCGCCATGGTGGCAGGCTCGGCGACGCCTACGATTGCATTGCTTGACCGGCCCACGCATCGGCTTCTGACTGCAGGAGTCAATCGGCCGACTGACCAATTTCGACCGCTCGAGGCCAGCCATTGATAAGTCGCCGATCAATGCAGATCGGCAAATCCCCGGCGTGATGATTTTCAGGTGCGCGTCGAAGGCGAGCGACCAAGAAGACAGGTGCCCACATTGCATCCAGCACAGAAAGCAGGCGGCGTCGCTGTCGTCACCGGGGCGGCAGTCGGGATGGGCCGCGCGGTCGCCGCCCGTTTGGCCCAAGAGCGGATGGAGCTCGTACTTTTCGATCGCGATGCCACGGCCCTCGATGCGTGTGCCAGCGACTTACTCCGCGCGAGTTCGCATCTGCAACTGCGCCAAGCGGTGGGCGACTTGGCCTCGGAAAGCGACATTGAAAAGCTGCGTGACGAAGCATTCGACTTCGGCCATGTGACCCTGTTGATCAACAACGCAGCCATCCTGAAAGGCGCTGGTTTGACGAACAACTGCGAGCGAAGAATGCAATGGGCAGCCGATGACCTGATCAAGAACAGACCTGTCTTGTCTCGGTGGCATCCTCGCCATCGCGAAGCGTTTGCTCGGTACGCAGCGACGGGTGAGCCGACGTGAAATATGGCGCGGCTTCTGCCGGCCTCGGGAGCGCCAGGCTCGCAGCGATGAGCGTGCTGTTTTGCAATGGGCTTCTCTACGCGACGTGGGGCGTGAACGTGCCGAACGTCAAAGACAAGTTCGGCTTGTCCGAAGGGAGCCTGGCGTTGGCAATGGCTGCGGTAGCGCTCGGCGGAATCGTGACGATGGGCCGCGCCGGCCGATGGATTGGCGCTCACGGAAGCGGGAAGGCAAGCGTTCTGAGCGCCCTGCTGATGGCGATGCTCGCCGCTCCGATCCTGCTTGTTCCGACCTACCCGCTACTCCTGCTCTTGCTCTGCGGTTTCGGCATCGTGACAGCCGCAAACGACGTTGCTGCGAACTCGCAGGGCGCTCTTCTGGAGAAGATTTCAGGCGAATCGATGATTGGGTCGCTGCATGGCAGTTTCAGTATCGGCGGGCTGTGCGGTGCGCTCATTGCGAGCAATTGGTCGGTCACCGCTCTGACCGTTCCTAGCAACTTCTACTGGCTTGCGTTGGCCGTGGGCGTGATCGCGGCAACGGCTAGGCCATTCCTGAAGAGCGAATCCTCCTGCCACCGCACCACTGAAGCCGGGCCGCGATCAGCGCCCGCCGATATCTCACTTCAAGCGTTGGCTCAACGGCGCTTGCGGATGCTCGGCGCGCTGGCATTCGCTGCACTCGTAGTGGAAGGCGCCATCTATGACTGGGCAGCGGTCTATATGCGCGAGGTTGCAGGCGCGCCGCCGGCATGGGTCGGTGCCGGCTACGCCACATTCGCCATTGGAATGGCCACTGGCCGGGTGGGCGGCGATTGGGTGAGGGACCGCATCACCCATCAGCGCCTGGTCATTGTCAGTGGGACCTTGAGCTTGGTCGGCCTTTCCGTGACCCTCTGCGGTGTCCCTTACTGGTGCGTAGCGGTTGGATTTTTGATCGCAGGAGTTGGCCTGTCCAACTTCATCCCGATCCTCGTCTCGTCGGCGGGCAAACTCAGCGCGAGCGCGGGGCTGGCGGCGGCAGAGGGGCTGGCCACCACGACGCGCATTGCCTACCTCGGCCTCCTTGCCGGCCCGATCGCGATCGGGCCACTCGCACAAGCGGTCGGTTTGAAGGGATCCCTGCTCCTGCTTGCTTTAGCCCTGATCGCAACCTGTGTTGGTTGGCTGAGTTTGAGCCGTGCAAGCGGAGGCATCCCGTGGGAGCTTGATGGCTCCGAGTCAGGCCAGCGAGCGATCCAACACGTGGCAGCGAGCCCCTCGGCTCGTTGCTAGTGCCGCAGTAGATTGCATGGAACCTCAGACCCCCCGTCCTTCTCTCAACGCGCTGCGTGCGTTCGAGGCCACTGCACGTCTTCGAAGCATGAGCAGCGCTGCCGACGAGCTCTCGGTCACGCATGGAGCAGTGAGTCGGCACATCCGCTCGCTGGAGGACATGCTCGGCGTGGTGCTTTTGCAGCGAGGCCCGCATTCCACAGATCCGACACCGGATGGGGTCCGCTTGGCAGACGATCTGTCGAAGGCCTTCAGCCTCATTCAAGCAAGCCTGGAGCAATTCAAAGCCGGCCCTTTGACGCTTTCATGCTCTGCTTCGATCATGATGTACTGGCTCTTGCCGAGGATAGCGACCTTCAAGGAGCGCTGGCCCGACGTGAAGCTGCAGTTCGACATGAACTACGATCAGGTCGACTTCGTGCGAGACAAGATCGGCGTCGCCATTCGGAATTCGGCCATCGAGCCGCCGAAGGAGGTCGAGCTTCGCGAGCTGATGGTCGAGCAGGTCGGGCCGGTCTGCTCACCGGGGTACATGATGTCCCGACAGCTGCGCGGCGTCCATGACCTTCCCAACGCTCACCTGATGGTAAGCAAGACGCGCGTGGGGGCGTGGTCAGACTGGATGGCAGCTTATGGGTATTCCGGAGAACCGCTGACAGCACACGATTCGTTCGAACACTTCTATCTGCTGATCCAGGCTGCCGTCTGTGGTCTGGGCGTGGCAGTAGTGCCGCGGATGCTGGTTCTAGGCGATCTTCAATCTGGCAAATTGGTAGCTCCTTTAGGGTTCGTTCCGGGGCCGCGTCGCACAGTTCTGTGGATCGCTCCCCATCTGAGAAACCGTCAGGACCTGAGAGCGCTCACCGCCTGGCTTGAAGAGGAGCTCATCACCACGGAATCCAGCGTGTCACCGTCGGTGCGCGGACCGAAGGCGCAGTGACGCCCTGAGTCGCCTGCTGCTCCTCGCTGGCGCTGGGAGCTTTTCTCACGGGTCGTTCACTTAATGTCGTTTGCCGCCGATGGCGGCGCCTTTTAGTATTCATTCAAGCTTTCAACGACAAGTCTGCCCAGTACGCGCAGACACAACGGAGACATTGACATGCCGAATCTGGAAAAGCGCCGTCTGGGGGCGAGCAAGGTAGAAGTCACGCGACTTGGACTGGGTACCGTCCCGCTCAGCGGCTTCGGTGAACCAGCAAATTACGGCAAGTTCGAGAGCGTGGTGCTCGACGCCTTTGCGCTTGGTGTCAGATACTTCGACTGCGCGCCGATGTACGGTCTCGGGGTCGCCGAGCACTTCCTTGGGCATGCGCTGCGAACGAATCAGCTGCGGGATCAGGTCATCGTCAGCACCAAGGTCGGTCGCGTTCTCAAACCGGCGAGCCGTGCAAAAAAGCTAGACAGCGTCTACGGCATCGAATGGCAGAACTGTTTGCCATTCCTGGACGAGTACGACTACACCTACGACGGCATCATGCGCTCGTTCGAGGACAGCCAGCAACGCATGGGCCTCGACCACATCGATGTACTGCTAGTGCACGATGTCGGCACGGCATGGCACGGAAACCAGAGCGAGTTCTACTGGGATCAGCTGCGGGAAAGCGGCTACAAAGCACTCGATCAGCTGCGCAGCAGCGGTGCAGTTGATGCCATCGGCTTGGGCGTCAACGAAACTGCTTCGGTTCTGGGCGTGGCGAAGGAGTTTCCACTCGACTGCTCCATGATCGCGGGCCGCTACACGCTGTTGAACCACGCTCCTTTGGAGAAAGACTTTCCTGAACTGGAACGTCTCAACGTGTCGGTTATTGCCGCCGGTGTCTTCAATTCCGGAATTCTTGCGAATAACTCAGTTGCCACCTACGACTATCAGACAGCGCCTTCAGCTGTGACCGATCGGGTTCAGGCGCTGACAAGCGTATGCAACAAATTCGGCGTCGGCCTGGCAACCGTTGCGCTGCGCTTTGTCTACGAGCATCCGGCGGTGGCTTGCGTCGTCCAAGGCGCCCGCAACGACTCGGAAGTTGCACAAAATGTCGAGTCCACGGCCGCGCAGGTACCCGCCGAGCTTTGGGCAGAGCTCAAGAGACTGGAACTGATCCCGGCGAATGCACCGCCGTCAGCATCCGCAGCCTGAGGTCGCTTGCCGTGGACGCCTATCTTGGCAGTCAAGCGACTGCGGTCGACCACAGGTGGCGGGAGGCCGCCTCCATCTATTCGGCTGCTGTGAGGCCGGCTTTTGACCTGCTTCTCGGCGTTGCGGCTCAGCTCTCTGCGGTGCTCATCGCGTCGTCGGCCGGATCAAAGACGGCGGATGTTGCCGAGACCATTCTCCAGCGAGCGCGCGCATCCCACGGCGAAGCCCTCGAGACGTTGCGCTCGATCCATTTGACAGTACCTAGTCGGCACGCTCACGGACATCTCGAGCGTGCAGCCACACTTATCGGCGCGGCTCTCCAGAGGGCAAGGCAATCAAATGCGGATCGTGCCGCGCACATTGATGAGATATTGAGTCCACTGCGACTAGGTTGGAATGAGCTGAATTCAGCCTCGGATGCGCTGACGGGCTTCTGTGTTCTCAATTTGAGCCAATGCTGTGGCGCGCATGAGAAAAGGGCGCGAGTGCCACGCAACTATCAATCGACAGGAGGAGGCTGATGCAATGAAGCACTACTCAATATGGGTCCTGGAATACTCGGCGATCGAAGAGCACCCCATGAGTGCCGCCCTATATGGATCGCATAACGCTGGAACTTCCCGACTTCCGTTTTGCTACGTGCTGCTCAAGGGTGACGGCGTGGTGGCGATGGTCGATGTCGGACACAACCATGTGGACTACAAAAAGACGTTCGCAGAGCAGATTGGGGTGAGCAATTGGCATTCGCCGCACGAGGTACTTATGGAATGCGGTGTGACACCGGAAGACGTAACCCACGTCTTCATCACCCATGCTCATTTCGACCACATGGGCGGAATCGACTTTTTCCCAAATGCCACGTTCTATATTCAGGAGCGCGAGTTGACTGCCTGGGTTTCCACAATGGCTTTGGGGTCCCGCTTTCGATCACTGATGGGTGGCATCGATCCAAGCGACATCCTGCGTCTGGTCGATCTTGGCCGCCAGGGCCGCCTTGTGGCCATCGATGGGCAGCGTGATGACATCCTGCCGAACATCGATGTTCATCCGGCCTACGACACACATACGCCCGGATCGCAGTACGTCGTCGTTCGCAACAGTGGAAAAGGCGAAACAGAGGACACCTGGGTGCTGGCAGGAGACTTGGTCTACAAGCACGAGAACCTCCACGGTGGCGACGAAGAAGATCCCTTTTACATCCCAGTTGGTCTGGCCACTGGAAGCCAAACTCGGTTGATCATGACGTCGGACGAGATGCTTGGCCGTGTTGGCGATGATGTGACCCGAGTAGTTCCCGTTCACGAAGACCGATTGAAGGACATCTTTCCGTCGCGACGAAGCAAGTACGGACAGCAAGTCGTCGAGCTTAGCTTACGCGCAAGCGATACGAGCGCGGTTGGTTAGGCCCAACAACAAGTCAACTTGACCAGACGACGCCGGTCTGACTCGAGCCAACAGGCCTCCTCGGTAGCCGGTGCGGTTCAGACCGCGCCGGCGGGAAGAGGGTCGCCGTCCACGGCGCTTGGACCCTCATCTTGCCTCTTGGTCCCGCGGCCGTTGTCGAGGCGGGTCGGTGGCCTCCGGTGGGCCAGGGGAGATCTTCAATGGCATGGGTACGCGATACGGCATCGACACGCCGCGGTCTGCCAGCGCACGTGTCAGCAGCCCAGGCGCTCCGCAAGTTCGACCAGGTTCCCAGCGGTCGCGTCCCAGGCTTGCTCCGGTGCAAGATCGATTCTCTGCGTGGGGCCATGCTCCGTGGGCCTTGTCACGAAAGCGGTTGCCAGTCCGCAACCTCGCGCCGCAGCCAGATCATCGTTGTGGGCGGCAACCAAGCACAGTTGGTCGGGTGCGATCCCAAGCACGTCCGCCGTGCCGAGGTAGGCCGTAGGTTCCGGCTTGTAGGCGCGGGTGACTTCGCTACCAAGGATGGCATCCCAGGGCAGGCCAGCATGTCGCGCCATGTGCAGCAACAGCGCGATGTTGCCATTCGACATCGGCACCACCACAAAGCGCTTGCGCAGGCGTTGCAACCCTTCGACTGCGTCGGGCCACGCATCCAGTTGGCGCCAGGCAAGCGACAACCTGTCCAGTTCGGCCCTATCGAAGCGCGCGGGGTCGATCCCGCGACGCTGCAGTGCGGCAAGAAGCATTTCGCGATGCAGCGCGTCGAGCCTGACATAGGGACGTTCGCCGCTGCGACAACGCTCCATTGCCGGCTGGTACAACGCGCGCCACTCGTCGGCGAACTGCCAAGGGTCGATCGCGATGCCGTGCTGCTCGAAGAACGCTGCTGACTGGCGCGCGATGCCGCTACGCCAATCGACAACGGTCCCGAAGACGTCGAATCCCAGGGCCTTCACTTGGTCGAGCGCCATCGCGTCTTCTCCGATCACGGGGTGTGAAGGAATCGTGCCGGCACCTTTCCCACGAGAACAGCTCCCGCGAACCAGAGTGCAGCGAGAACGCACATGGCAAGGTTGGAACTGCCTGTCAGATCGCGCAGGTAGCCGACCATGTAGGGTGCGACGAAGCCCGCGGTGACCCCCAGCGAGTTGATGAGCGCAATGCCTGCGGCGGCGCCTGACCCTTGCAATGCTGCGGTGGGCATTGTCCAGAACAGCGGAAGGATCGACATCACCGCCATCGTGGCCAGCGTCATCGCTGCCAGGAGCAGGACGGTGTCGCCCTGCCAGAGAATGCTGAGCAAGAAGCCCGCCATTCCAATGACGCACAGGGCGATCATGTGCCAGCGACGCTCGCCAGTGCTGTCGGAATGGCGACCGATCAACAGCATCGCGGGGATGGCCGCGGCATACGGGACCGCGCTCAACAAGCCCACGTACAGTGGATCCTTGATGCCAGACTCGCTGACGAGCGTTGGCATCCAGAAGAACACCCCGTACATTGCCATCACGATCGTGAAGAGGATCGCGCTGAGCTGCCACACGTGGATGCTGCTGAAGACCTGGCGGAACGAAATCTTGAGCTTCCCCTGATTCTCAGCGGCGAGTCGGGTACACAGAACGTGCTTCTCCGCGGCGGTGAGCCACGGCGCGTCGTCGATTCGATCCTTCAGCGACCAGAACACCACGAGGCCGAGCAGCACCGCCGGAACAGCTTCGAGGAGGAACATCCACTGCCAACCGTTCAGCGGCGGAACGTGCGCCATGTCCCGGATGATCCAGCCGGAAATCGGACCTCCCAGCATCCCTGACAGAGGGGCGGCCAGATAGAACAACGCGAGCACTCCTGCGCGGCGGCGCGCTGGATACCAGTGCATCAGGTAGTAGATGATGCCGGGGAAAAACCCAGCTTCCGCGACGCCGAGCAAGAACCTCAAGACGTAGAACGAGGTTGGCGACGAGACCCACACCATTGCTGCCGATACCAGACCCCAGGTGATCAGGATTCGGGCGATCCACCGGCGGGCTCCAACACGGTGCAGGACCATATTGCTCGGCACCTCGGCGAGCACGTAGCCGACGAAGAAGATGCCGGCACCAAGGCCGTAGACCGTGTCGCTGAGCTTCAGGTCGGCCATCATCTGCAGCTTGGCGAAGCCGACGTTCACCCGATCCAGATAGGAGATCGTGTAGCAGAGGATGAGCAGGGGTATCAATTTCCAGCCGACTTTGCGGTAGAGGGCTGACTCAGCCAGTGCACTGGCGTCGGGGACCTGCGTTGCGAGCGGCACGCCGAGCGTGCCCGAATGAGGGGCGGACATGTCGGGACTCCTTGGTCCGTAGGTGGAGGGTCGGCGCGGCACCCAGAGGCAGGAAATCGAGATGTCCCTGGTCGAGTGCGCAGCGGATCACGTGATCCGGCGAATGCTTTCCGCGATCTCGCCTCGGTCGAACACCTTCAGCCAGTCATCGCGCATCAGGCGCGGCTTGCCGAAAGTGATCGCGTTGTTGCATGCATCGGAGAAGGCACCTGGAATCTCGTTGAAGATCACTGCGCCCAGGATGTTCATGTGGCCCAACAGGAAGTCACGCGCGCAGGCCTGCGGTACGCCGCGCCGAACGACCTCGTCCATCGCATCGCGCATCACCTGCAGGAGAGTCGCGCACACGGTTTCGGACAGACCTGGCTCGAGGAGCGCCATCTGATCGACCGTCAGACGATAGGAGTCCTTGATCGGCTGATAGATCGTCCTTGCGACCTCTTCCCCCAGGTCCCATGCCGAATCCGGGCCTTGCATCAGCGAACTGGTGATCGACTGCTTCGCCGCGACACCTCCGAAGTAATCGCGGCGCGCGGCCTCGTCGACTTCATCGTTGTAGATCGTGGGGTGACACGGGTGCGCGATGAAGTACGTCAGATCCTTGCGGTCCGGCAGATGGCCGGCGAACGGCGCTGCCGCGTCGAGCAGCATCACCATCGTGTCAGGAAGCAACTTCGGAGCGATCTCGTGAGCGATCTTGCCGATGATGGTGTCCGGGATCGCGAGGATGACGACGGCGGCGCCGTCAAGAGCGGCATCGACCTCGACACAGTCGAGCCCAAGTTGTTCCTTCAGCCGCTGGCGACCGGCCTCGCTGGGCTCGACGTGCGCGACTCGAAAGTCGGACTTTCCGAGGTTTCTCGACAGGCGCACGCCCATCTTTCCGCCAGCGCCGAACAGGGCGATCTTCTCTCTCATCGAAGGGCTCCGTGATTGTTGTCAAAGAACAGCGAATGAGTTTCTCAATGCATACGTTAGTGCATTCGATGCGATGCAAGGATAGGTGATAACCCGCGGGCAATCGGGAGCCCGTCGGACCGGAGTGACCCCTGGCCTCCTGCTGCTGGGTTCACTCGATCTGTCAACGTTCGGACGCATCGGCGCGAGCGCAAGAGCCGACACGCTTCAGGCGCACCAACGTGCGGCGGACGCCGTGGCCTCAGCCGAATCGATGACCCTTCGAGCCAAGGGTTACTACTGATCGCTGCTACACTACGGATTCATTAACGTATGCAATGATGAATGCACACATCACTCCGCCATCTTGAGTCACAGAACTGGTGGCCCGCTATCGACCAGGTCCACTCGTTCTCAATCGAGTGCTGGTCGAGCGGCTCTTCGCCGGTGATGTGGAAGGGGCGGCGCGAGAGGCGCGTGCCCACCGCGTCCGTGCCAGCCGCGAATTGCTGGCGCTCTTCGAGCGCAATAGGCTCGCCCGAAAGTGAGGTCTCCAGTGACCAGTTATGAAATTGCCGTGTTGCCGGGGGACGGCATCGGAATCGAAGTTACGCATGCGGCGCTGAAGGTGCTCGAGGCGCTAGAGCCGCGCCTGGGCAGACGTTTCGTCGGCACGATCTATCCCGCCGGTGCCCAACACTATGTCGATACCGGCGACGCGCTGCCGGAGGCGACCTTGCAAGCCTGCCGCCGGGCGAGCGCCATCCTCTTCGGAGCCATGGGGTTGCCGCACGTGCGTGGCCGCGATGGCACGGAGATCATTCCGCAGCTCGACGTGCGCTTCGCGCTCGACCTGTACGCCGGCGTGCGACCGATCCGGACCTGGCCGGGCCTGCCCGTCCCGCTGTCCCATCCGCGGTCCTCCGAGATTGACCTCGTGTTGGTGCGCGAGAACACGGAAGGCCTGTTCTATGCCCGTGGGCGCGGCACCGTGGAAGGCCAAGGCGACCAGGCCGCCGTCTACGACACGATGAAAATCACCCATGCGGGGACCGCGCGCGTGAGTGACTTCGCACTGAACCTGGCACGCCAGCGCAAGGCCCGAGGCAAACGTGGCCACGTGACGAATGTCGACAAGGCCAACGTCTTCACCTCCATGGCGTTCTGGCGCCAGGTGTTCGAGGAGCGCGCCCGTGCCTTTCCCGAGATCATGGTCGAGAATGCTTACGTCGACGCGATGGCGCTCAATCTCGTGATGAAGCCTTGGCAATACGACGTGCTTGTCACGGAGAACATGTTCGGCGACATCCTGTCGGACCTGATCGCCGCACTGGTTGGTGGCATGGGCATGGCACCGTCGGCTGACATTGGCGATCAACACGCGCTGTTCCAGCCAGCTCACGGCACGGCGCCGGACATCGCAGGGCGCGGCATCGCCAATCCCAGCGCCATGTTGCTGTCCGCGGCCATGATGCTCGAGTGGCTGGCGCGGCGACATGACGATCCTGCCTTGGCGGATGGCGCTGCCGCTATCGAGCGTGCGCTCCAGGACGCATTCTTGAAAGGTGGCATTCGCCCGTATGACTTTGGGGGCTCGAGCAACACGGCCGACATCGCTAAGGCGGTGATCGAGCGCCTGTGACCGTGGCCGCGCAAAGCGCCTCCGATGGTTCAGGTCGAATGAACAGTCTGGCAATGCAGCCGCTGTACGTCGTCGTTGTCGAGTTCCGGGTACACCCGGAACGAGCCCAAGACTTCGAGCGGTTGATGCTGGAAAACGCAGAGACATCTCGGGACGGCGAGCCGAGTTGCCGCCAGTTCGACGTCTGCAAGTGGCCTGACGACCCGGGTAGATTCTTCCTGTACGAGTTGTACGAGGACCGGGCCGCCTTTCAGGCCCATCTCGACTCCGCGCACTTTCAGGCGTTTGATGCCGAGGTGAAGCCCTGGGTGATTGCAAAGACGGTGGAAACCTTGATGCGACTGGCGCCGTAAGCCAGATGTCGACAGGACACTTGATGAATCCTCTCAAGCTCGGCTGCATCGCCGACGACTTCGCCGGCGCCACCGATCTGGCCAACAACCTCGTGCGGGCCGGTATGCGGGTGATCCAGACGATCGGCGTGCCGGACGCATCGATCGAGACGGATGCCGACGCTGTGGGGTCGCGCTGAAATCGCGGACCCTTCCGGCGCGACAGGCGGTCAAGCAATCGCTCGAGGCGCTGCGCTGGCTCCGTGCCCATGGCGCGAAGCAGATCTATTTCAAATACTGTTCCACGTTCGACAGCACGCCGCAAGGCAACATCGGGCCGGTGACCGATGCGTTGATGGACGCTCTCGACACTTCGTTCACCATCGCGACGCCGACATTTCCCGACAACGGCCGCACCGTGTTCAAGGGGCATCTCTTCGTCGGCGACGCGTTGCTGAGCGACAGCGGCATGCGGAATTACCCGCTGACGCCTATGACCGATGCGAACTTCGTGCGGGTGCTGCAGGCTCAAACGCAGCGACGCATCGGTCTCATCGACCACCGTGCCGTGGCTCGAGGCGAGGACGCCGTCCGATCGCGCATCCGAGAGCTCCAGGAGCAAGGAGTCAGCGTCGCGATCGTCGATGTCGTGACCAACGAGGACCCGGTGCGGCTCGGCTCGGCGGTGCGAGACCTGCGGCTGGTGACCGCGGGATCCGGGCTGGCGATCGGGCTACCTGGATCACGCCGTACTTCGTCATGAAGGTGGGGCACGTTCCGCACATTGCCTATCGTCGGCCCGGTGCACCGGAATCGGCGGAGGCCGTCGCCAAGGCGATCGGGTCCTACGCCAAAGCAGGTCTGACCCTGCGCGCCGTGATGCTGGCTCGCCTTGGGCCCAACGTGTGGCATGACACGCCGGCAACTGCCATGGCCGTACTCGAAGAGCTCGAGGAGACCGCGCGACTGTGGGCGCTGGTGCGGCCAACACCCCTCGACGACGCGCAGCTGCTCTAACTGCGCACGGCGTTCGGAGCGTCCTGGTGGGGATCGACACGCCGCCCGGACACCCAGCCGCCGCCGGTCGCAAACGTTTAAGGGAAAGCACTCGGTCACTGCACTTGCCGATCATGTTCGCATGCAGTAACGTATGCATTAGCGCATGGGTTGAGTTCTTTACGACCTGTGCTTCCCACCCTCAGGAGATGACATGAGAATCCAGACACAGCAACAACGCAAGCCGCTCGCCTTCACTCTCGTCGCAATGGCCGTCGCGCTCGCCGCCACCTTCAGTTCGCAGACGGCGCATGCCGATTCGTTGAGCGATGCGCTCAAGGCCATCGAGGCGAACCCTGCAGCCGGACCGAACGGCGAGAAGCCGGTTCTGGCCTCGGACCTCAAGCTGTCGCCCGATGAGGTGCAGAAGATCAAGGGGATGAATGCGACGGCGGCTATCGTCATGCACTACACGGCCTCGGACTGGGCCAAGGCGCAGATGGCGGGCCAGAAGAAGGCGCTCGACGAACTGGGGATCAAGATCATCGGGGTGACAGACGCCGGATACCGTGCGGAAAAGCAGGTCTCGGATATCGAAACCGTGATGGCCCGCAAACCGAGCGTCATGATCACTGTGCCGGCGGAGCAAACCGCCACCGCAGATGCCTACAAGCGCGCCGCAGCCGCCGGCGTGAAGATCGTCTTCCTGGACCAGGCCGCGGCAGGAACCAAGCCGGGAAAGGACTACGTGAGCCTGGTGTCCTCTGACAATCGCGGAATGGGTAAGGCTGCCGCGCTGCTCATGGCGCAAGCGCTCGGGGGCAAGGGCAACATCGGCCTGATCCCGCACGCCTCGGATCTGTTCGCCACCAAGGAACGACTGGCCGGTTTCAAGGAGGCCATCAAGGCCTATCCGGACATCAAGATCGTCGCTGAGCAAGGGGTCGGTGGCCCCGACTTCGCCGGCGAATCGGAGCGCATCGCATCCGGCATGCTGACCGCGAACCCCACGCTCAAAGGCATCTGGGCGGTCTGGGACGTTCCCACGGAAGGCGTGCTGGCAGCGGCCCGCGCCAGCGGCCGTGGCAAGGACCTCGTCATCACGACCTGCGACCTCGGGGTGAACATCGCGATCGACATGGCCCAGAACGGCTTCGTGAAGGGGACGGGGTCACAGCGACCGTTCGGAGCGGGCTACGCCGAGGGCATCCTCGCCGGCTATGCGCTGCTGGGCAAGGCGGCTCCTGCATACGTGGTGCTGCCGGCGCTTCCCGTCAGCAAGGCCAATCTTGTCGAGGCGTGGCCGCAGTCCAATGGGACCGAGCCGCCAAAGGTCGTCCTCGACGCCCTCGCGTCCTCCAAGTGATCTGACAAGGCAGGCACGTCATGCAGTCGCTGGTCGATGCCGTTCGCATGAGCGGCATTAAGAAGTCATTCGGTGGGGTTCAAGCCCTGCGCGGGGTCGATTTCGCGGTGAAGCCCGCGAGCGTGCACGCGCTGATGGGCGAGAACGGCGCGGGCAAGTCCACGTTGCTCAAGATCCTGCGGGGCGTGCAGGCGCCCGATGAAGGTCAGGTCACGATCTTCGGGCAGCCGATGACGCACTTCACCGCGCAAGCCGCGCGCGAACTTGGGGTCGCAATGATCTTCCAGGAACTGAGCGTGGTGCCGAGCTTGACGGTGGCGGAAAACATCTTCCTCGGCCGCGAGCCGCGCAAGTTCGGCATGCTGGTCGACCACCGCGAGGCCAACGATCAAGCACAGCGTCTGCTCAGCGATCTCGGTGTCGACGTGGACCCGCGCACGCCCGTGCGACGCTTGAGCCCAGGCCAGATGCAGATGACCGAGATCGCCAAGGCGATCTCGCAGGAAGCCAAGGTGCTCGTGATGGACGAGCCGACGTCTGCCCTGTGCACCTCCGAGGTGGAGAAGCTGTTCGTGTTCCTCAAGCGCGTCAGCTCGCAGGGCATGGCGGTGATCTATGTCTCGCACCGGATGGACGAGATCTCCGAGGTCGCACAGGAAGTGACGGTCTTGCGAGACGGCACGCATGTCGTGACCGCCCCCATGGCCGAGCTGTCGATCGACGGCGTGGTCGAGCACATGGTCGGGCGGCGCATCCATAGCTTCGCCTGGTCGCCTCGCGAGGTGAATCGGAACCAGACTCCGCTCCTCGAGGCGCGCAGCCTGAAAGGAAAGGACAAGCCCGACGACGTGTCCTTCGTCCTCTACCCGGGAGAAGTCGTGGGCATCGCCGGCCTCTTGGGGTCGGGACGCAGCGAGTTGGCCAGGGTGCTGTTCGGCGTCGATCCGCTTCTGTCGGGCGAGATCCTGAAGAAGGGCGAACCGCTGAGCATCCGCTCCCCCAGCGATGCCATCGAGAACGGCGTCGCGCTGATCCCGGAAAGTCGCAGCCGCGAAGGTCTGGTGCTCGCGCACACGGTGCGGTCGAATCTCAGCCTGACGACGATCGATGACCTGACGAAGGGCCTGCTGATCGACAAGAAGCGAGAGACCCACATGGCCGGGGGCTTGGCCGAACAGCTGCGCGTCAAGACCGCGTCGCTGCGCTCCGCCGTACAGACCTTGTCCGGCGGCAACCAGCAGAAGGTAGTGCTGGGGAAATGGCTCGCAACCGACCCGGACATCATCATCCTCGACGAGCCGACAGCGGGCGTCGACATCGGCAGCAAGTCGGAGATCGTCGAGCTGATACGAGCCCTTGCGAACTCAGGCAAGGGGATCGTGCTCATCTCGTCCGAACTCCCCGAGCTGCTGGCGGTTAGCGATCGTGTGCTCATCATGAGCGACGGACGGATTGCGAGGGAAATCTCTCGCGACGAGATCGCGTCGTGGTCGGACGCCAACGGCGATCCCCAGGACGACAGTCATCGAATTGCCGGCGCCGAGCAAGGGCTGCAGTTCGCCATTCAACAGGTGCGATTTCAATGATGTTGCAAAAGACCTTATCCGCAGCCGCGCCGTCCGCGCCCACCGCGCGTCCGCGCCCGTCGATGCTCTCCGAGTGGCGACAGTACGTCGTCTACGCCGGCTTTGTCATCATCTTCCTGGCCTTCTCGATTGCCTTGCACGACCGGGGCTTCCTGGAGCCAAACAACCTGCTGAACATCGCCAGGCAGACGGCCGTCATCGCCATCATGGCGATGGCCATGACCTTCGTGCTCTCGGCCGGAGAAATCGACCTTTCAATCGGTGCGATCGCTGGTCTGACTTCGGTGACCACTGGTCTTGCCTTGGCGAACTATGGCTTGGTCGCCGGCATCGTCGGCGGCCTCGCCACCGGCTTGGTGGTGGGGGCGGTGAATGGCGCGCTGACCGCGTGGCTTGGTATCCCGTCGTTTCTGGTGACGCTCGGGATGATGGGCATTGCGCGCGGCGTTGGCATGTGGGTGAGCGGCACGTCGCCGGTGCCAGTGGTGGACGAGATGTTCAATTTCGCGTTCGGCTCCGGCAACCTCGGCCCGATCCCCGTCTTGGTATTCTGGGTCGTGGCGATCGCGGGATTGGCACAGACGGCGTTGCGGAGCATGCCGTTCGGGCGCAAGGTGCTGGCTACCGGCGGTGGCGAAACCGCGGCGCGCTTCAGTGGCGTGAAAACGCGCATGGTGAAGTTCCAGGTCCTCGTCCTGTCCGGTGTCGCGGCGGCGATCGCTGGGATGCTGTACGCGGGACGCCTGCATTCGGGAAGATTCCAGCTCGGCGAGGGCGACGAGCTGTCCGTTATTGCGGCTGTTGTTCTTGGGGGCACCAGCTTGTTCGGCGGCGCCGGCACCGTGATCGGGTCGATCGTGGGAGCCCTGCTGATCGGCGTGATCAACAACGGCCTGATCCTGCTGGGGCTCGACTACAGCCAGCAGTTGATTGCCCGCGGGCTGCTCATCATCCTCGCCGTCGCGCTGGGCCGAGGTCGTTGAACGGAACTACTGGCTTATCTGCAAAGGGAAAACATGACCAAGGTGATCGTCACAGGCGGCAGCGGAAAGCTGGGGCGCGCGTGCGTAAAGGATCTGATCGAGCACGGCTTTGAAGTCATCAACGCCGACGCGGTCGCACCCAGCGAGCCGCTTTGCCCTTTCGTCAAGGTCGACGTCGGCGAGATGGGCGAGGTGCTCGAACTGTTCGCCGGCATGGACTGGGACCATCATCGCGGCGTCGACGCCGTGGTCCATCTCGCGGCGATTCCGATGCCAGGCAAGCAGGCGAACTCAGAGGTGTTCCGATTGAACACCATGAGCACTTACAACGTTTTCGAATCGGCGCGCCGGCTCGGCATCCGCAATGTCGTCTGGGCATCGAGCGAGACGCTGCTCGGGCTGCCGTACGACGTTCTGCCCCCCTACCTTCCGGTCGATGAGGAGTATCCGGCGCGGCCGGAAACGGCCTACTCGCTGTCGAAGCTGGTGGGAGAAGAGTTGGCCAAGCAGTTCTGCCGCTGGGACCCGGAGCTGAAGATCATTGGGCTGCGTCTGTCGAACGTGATGGAGCCCTGGGAGTACCGGGACTTTCCGGCCTTCGAGAAGAACGCGGCCGGTAGGAAGTTCAACCTCTGGGGCTACATCGATGCCCGAGACGGCGCTCAGGCCATCCGGAAATCGCTGGAGTCGAAGCTCAAGGGGGCTCACGCCTTCGTCATCGCCAATGCCGACACCGTGATGACGCGCAGCACGGGCGAACTGGTGGCCGAGTTCTTCCCCGAGGTTGCGTTCCGGGGTTCGAAGTCTGGCAACGCGACGTTGCTGTCGATCGAAAAGGCACGCCGCGAGCTGGGATATGAACCGCAGTTCAGCTGGCGCAACAGCGCCAGCTGACCCTAGGACTTGTCATCGCTCCCAGGAGAAGCGCCGAGTAACCGCGGGACCGGGGTGCGTCGGCCGTGCACATCCGATCGTTTCCACCCGATTTGACAATGGTCGACTGACGCAATAATGTATGCATTAAGTTCAGGCCGAAACCCATATGCAGGACCTCGCAGAAAACTCTTCGGACCACCCCGGGCGGGCTTTGGGCATCGGTGTGCGCAAGCAGTCAGCGGCATCACAGCCCGAGCCGACCGACGCCGTGACCCTGCCGGGGGCGGCGTACCAGGCCATTCGCACCAATATCCTCGACAACCGCTGGTCGCCTGGCTTCCAAGCCACCGAGCAGGAAGTCGCGACGCAGTTGAGCATGAGCCGCACACCGGTGCGCGAGGCATTGATGCGCTTGCAGCAGGAAGGGCTGATCGAAGTGATCCCGCGACACGGCATGCGCGTCCTGCCAGTCTCGCCGGCCGACATGAAAGAGATCTACGAGGTCCTCACGTCGCTCGAGGCCACGGCGGCGGAGCTCACTGCCGCGCGCCAGCTGACCAGCGCGGAGCTGAGGCCGCTCGAGGAAGCCTCGGAAGCGATGGATGCGGCATTGAAGAGGGACGATTTGGACGCTTGGGCCAAGGCCGACGAGGCTTTCCACGCACGCCTGCTGGATCTCTGTGGCAATCGCATGCTCAAGCAGATGGTCCTAAATACGTGGGATCGGGCTCATCGCGCGCGAATGGTGACGCTGCGCCTGCGGCCAAAACCGGTCAACTCGACGCGAGAGCATCGGGCGCTCGTCAAAGCGATCCGGCAGGGCGATCCGGTCGCAGCGCGCGACGTGCAGCGCCGGCACCGGGAACGCGCGGGAACGGAACTGCTGGCGCTGTTGCAGCGATTGGGACTCAATCGGCTCTAGACGCATTCGCGGAAGCAGGCCGGGCGACGTGCACCGGTCACACCCCCAACGCCGTCCCGGCATCGCCGGATTTGGCGAAGCCCTTTTTCCGAATTGGAGAGCTTGAATGAATGAGTACCGAATGTTCATTGGCGGGCAATGGCTATCCGCAGAAAGTGGCGAGAACTTCGAAACCGCCAACCCGTACACCGGGAAGCCCTGGGCACTCATCCCTCGCGGATCCGCAGCGGACGCAGACCGGGCGGTGCTTGCCGCGTACAAGGCCTTTACCACAGGGGATTGGCCGAAGCTCACCGCGACCGCTCGCGGCCACCTCCTCCGGCGCTTGGGCGATCTGATCGCCGAGAACGCGGAGGCGCTCGCGCGCACGGAAGTTACTGACAACGGCAAACTTATCAACGAGATGCTGTTTCAGCTGAAGTACATCCCGCAGTGGTACCACTACTACGGTGGGCTGGCGGACAAGGTTCAGGGCGCCGTGATTCCGATCGACAAGCCCGAGACCTTCAACTTCACCCGACTGGAACCGCTGGGCGTGTGTGTAGGCATCACGCCGTGGAATTCGCCACTGCTCCTCCTGGCCTACAAGCTCGCGCCTGCCCTGGCGGCTGGCAACACGTTCGTTGCCAAGCCGTCGGAGTTCACTTCCGCTTCGACGCTCGAGCTCGCGAAGCTCGTCGAACAAGCCGGCTTCCCGCCGGGTGTCTTCAACGTCGTGACGGGCTTCGGTGCCGAAGTCGGCGAGCCGTTGGTCAACCACCCCAAGGTAGCCAAGATTGCCTTCACGGGTAGCGAAGTCAGCGGTCGTCGCATTGCTGAAGCCGCGGCGCGTCAGTTCAAAAAGGTCACTCTCGAGCTTGGCGGAAAGTCGCCGAACATCGTCTTTGCCGATGCGGAGATCGACAACGCAGTGAACGGCGTGATTTCGGGCATTTTCGCGGCGTCCGGCCAGACCTGCATCGCGGGATCTCGTCTCCTCGTCCAACGGAGCATCTACGACGAATTTGTCGAACGTGTTGTAGAGCACGCCAAGAGCGCCAGGATGGGCGATCCGATGCAAACCACGACGCAAGTCGGACCGGTCACGACACCTCCACAATACAAGAAGGTGCTCGACTACATCGACGTGGGCAAGGGCGAAGGTGCGAAATGCCTTCTGGGTGGCGGCGCCGCTTCGCGACCCGAATGCGGCGATGGCTGGTTCGTGGAGCCAACGATCTTCGCTGGCGTGAACAACAGCATGCGCATAGCACGCGAGGAGATCTTCGGTCCGGTGCTTTCATGCATTCCTTTCGAAGACGACGACGAGGCTTTGGCGATCGCCAACGACAGTCCGTACGGCCTCGCATCCGGCGTTTGGACGCGAGACTTCCGTAGGATCCTGCGCATGTCACAGGGTCTGCAGGCGGGGACCGTATGGGTCAACACCTATCGCGTTATCAGCTACTTGTCACCGCTCGGTGGCTACAAGAGCTCAGGCATTGGCCGGGAGAACGGCATCGAAGCCATTCAAGCGTACCTCCAAACCAAGAGTGTCATGATCAGTAGCGCCAATAACGTCCCTGATCCTTTTGTGATGCGCTAACGAAGGCATTCCCGCGTTCGGGCCGAGATGAATACGAGGCAGGCCACCGCCTCGCGGCGAATCTCATCCAACCAGTGGTGCGCGGCAAGGTCAATTTGGCTCGCAAGCTGGTCACGCTCGAGGCGTGCAACGGAAAGTCTTTGACAAGCAATAACGCATCCAGTAATGTATGCATTGAGACATGCGTACATGACTTCTAGCTGGGCATTGAGACTGATATGAAGAGCGAGCTTTCATCTGTCAAGGCCATCGTCTTCGACACTTTCGGGACAGTCGTCGATTGGCGCAGCAGCATTGCCGACGACTTGAGCACGTGGGGCGCAAGGCAAGGTATTCGCGCCGAATGGCTTGCACTGGTCGATGCATGGCGCGGTCGATACGAGCCACAAAAGGATCGCGTGCGAAAGGGCGAAATTGCCTGGACGAACATTGATGACTTGCATCTCGATGCCCTCCGCAGCCTGCTGCCGGAATTCGGCCTGTCTCGCTTGACCGAGGATCAGATCCTCCACGTCAATCGCGTGTGGCACCGATTGAACGGCTGGCCTGATGCTGTTCAGGGCTTGCAGCGATTGAAGAAGCGCTTCGTCATCGGGCCGCTGTCGAACGGCAACGTCGCGCTGCTCGTCAATATGGCGAAGCACGCGGGGTTGCCTTGGGATGCGATCTTCTCGTGCGAGCACTTCCAGCGCTACAAGCCGCATCCCGACACCTATCTGGGCGTCTGTCGGCAGCTTTATCTCGCGCCTGGTGAGGTGATGATGTGCGCAGCGCACAACTACGATCTCGCAGCCGCTCGATCGCTTGGACTGAAGACTGCCTTCGTTCCTCGCCCCACTGAATACGGGCCACTGCAAACGACGGACCTGGCCCCCGAGCAGGACTGGGATGTTGTGGCCGCGGACCTGCAGTCTCTTGCCAGCCAGATGAATGCTTGAACAACGAAGGACGCGCTGGTCCAGACTGCCTGCGTTGCCCGCACGTAGTCGCCTGTTTGGAGTGGTTCAACACAACGCCGTCAGGTGCACGCCAAGCAGCTTGTCGCCGCAAAGCAGGTCGGCCAGCCCTGCTCAGCTGAAATCCCGACTGCTGGTGGGCAGCCGTCCCAACAACCCGGTCAGATCCACCAGCCACCCCGCAATGAGGCTGCACATCTCCCCCTCGCGCTGCCAGATCCCGTGTACCTCCAGCAGCCGGGAATCGAGCAACGGCTGCCGCTGCTTCTCCCGGATGCTCCTCCAGCAGATCACCTGCACGACGCCCGTCTCGTCCTCCAGCGACACGAAGATCACCCCGTTCGCGGTCTCGGACTGCTGGCGCAGCGTGACCGGACCCGCGTAGTGCACGATGCGCCCGTTGGGCTGCTGCTGCAGCTGCTCGGCCTTGTCAACGGTCACCGAATCTTCCCCACCGGGTGGGGATTATTGGATTGCCACTGACAGGCCTGACATCAGCCGCCGCCGGGTCAGCTGCGGCCGCAGCAGCGCCAGCGGATGGCGCCGCAGGGTTAGGCCGGTCGCCGCGTAGTCGAAGACCACTTCCTCGCCTTCCGGCGCCGGCGGAAGCTCCAGGAGGTTCGTCGAAAGTTGCGTTGCGCAGCAGCTTCGGCGGGGTCTTGAGCGCTGACGCGTCCCACACCTGCTGCCGCCGATGCCCGCTCAAGCTCATCAGCGCGTCCGCCCACTGTGCTCCGAAAAAATTCCATCCAGTTCGGCCGCGCAGCGCCGCTCGCGCGCGATAGAGCACTTCAGCACAATGGGCGCATGGCCAGCCTCGGCCCTTGGCCGACCATTGGTCGTCGGCCACTCCGATCGCAATAGCGGTCGCATCGCGGACCTTCGGCTACCGGTTCTTGAACGCTCACTTGGGGTCGATCGGGAGCGTTGGCGACGGACCGCTTTCGCGCACCCGGGAGAGTGCTTGGGATCGGGGACCGCCGATCACGGCAAGTCACCGTACCGCTGCCGTCCGCCGGATGACCAGTATTCGACGGCTTCGACTTACCGCATCGGACAGGCGCGAAGTGCGGGAGAACCATTCGAATCTCCGGGACACTGATCACGTCTTGCACACTGTGGTGCGCCTTACACTGCTTGTCCCACGTGGGAGCGCTGGGATGTTGGGCTTTCGACAACGGATTCGGGAGGCGCCATGCAGCACGGGAACGCACGTCAACTTCAGATCTGACGCGTGCGATGTCAGAAAAAACCAAGCCGCAAAGCTTCGCTGGGCGTGTCGCGGCCGTCCGCGCGACACAGCTGACGGATGCCGATCTGGTCTGGTATGGGAACTTGGTCTTATGGGCGGCATGCCAAACGGGCGTGGCCGTGCGTCACGTCGCCGATGAGATCGTGATCGAGCTGCGCGAGATCCCCCTTTACGCGCGCCGGCTTCACGATTTGCCACTTCCCGTCACGGCACAGATGCTGTTCGCCGATCCGCGAGGCCCGATTCGCCGCCGCGGGGTGCTGTCCTTTGGCATCGACGATCCCCGACCGCCGCTGCCCTGTGTTGTTGACCGACCGAGCTTGCACGCCCTTGAATTCGTCACCGTACTGAAGGATGCTGTCGATCTCGAAGCGGTCTTAAAAATGCCCGCTTACGGCGGTGTCTTCGGTATCCGACTCACTGACGCAGCCACGCGATTCGGCTACCCCGGCGTTCCGGCCGAGCAAGCTGCCGACGGGCAAGGCGGTGAACCTCCAGGCAGCATCACTTCGCGCTTCCAAAGCATCCCCCGCCTTCCCGACGATGCCCAGCTGTACGAAGAATGGAAGCAGTGCGGCCCGCCCAAGCCAACCAAGACACTGGCGGAGAAATACAAGGTGAGCACCGATACCATCGAGCGGCACACCCGGCCATTTCGCGAGATCGATAAGCCCATGGGGCATAACCCCAGTGGATCCGGCAATCGGGCCGCCAAGCCCACTCATTTCCGGCGTGCCAAATAGCCCCTCTGCGCCATCTGCGCCACCGCCTTCGGCCTCCTGCGAGGGCGGCGCATGACCCAATAGATGCCGCAGCGTGCGCTATTGATCCCGCACCGTGCGGCACCCCATGCTTCCAGCTCGTTTCACAACGATCCGGGAGATCTCCAAATGTCGACCGACCCCAAACTCAAGTCCCAGGACGCTCGCAGTTCCGTGTCCTTCACCCACAACATCATGCCGCCGGGCGAGGGCCGCCTGGTGCCCATCGTCAGAAGGCATTTCAATGCCGAGCCGAGCGCACGGCGGCAGCCCGACCGGTTGCTTCGATTGAAGCAGGTGGAGTGCCTGACCGGCTGCCGCAAGTCCACGCTGTACCGGATGATGAAGCAGGGCAGGTTCCCGCGCTCCGTCGAGATCACGCCGCGCCTGGTGGCCTGGTCCGAGGCGGCGGTGCAGCAGTGGATCGAGGAGCGCATCGCCGCCTCGCAGGCCACTTCGTCGAGCCGTTGACTCGCCCGCTTCTCCGGTCCCTGCACCATGGCCCGACGCGTCACGCGCGTTGCCGGCGCACCACTGGACTCGATCGTCCAGGCCCTCGCCTGCATCCCGGCCGACCTCGGCCACGACGATCGCGTGCGCATCGCCTTTGCAGTCTTCGATGGCGTGGGCGATCGCGGAGAGGAAGCGTACCTGTCATGGGCTGCCGGACGCACCCGGCCGGACCTGGCCGAAGATCGGCGCACATGGCGCAGCGCCCGCAAGCCCGGTGCCGTCACCGTGGCCACGCTCTTCGGCCTGGCCAGGGAGCATGGCTACCATCCGCCCGAGGCCGAGCCCGGCGACGTGGCGTCGCCGCAGGCTGCTCCGGCTCCGATTGATGTCGCGGCTCGCCGTGCGACCGAGGACGACTACCGGCGCCGAGCCGACGCCGCTGCCCGCCGGGCCGCTGCCCTCTGGGAAACCGGCATCGAGCAGCCCTCCGGCCCCTACCTGGAGCGCAAAGGCGTGGGCGCCCACGGGGTGCGCCATCGCGCCGACGGCACGCTGCTCGTGCCGATGCGCAACGCCGCTGGCGATCTGCAGAACTTGCAGCAGATCGCCCCGATGCCACGCGAGGGCCAGCCGGAGAAGCGCTACCTCGCCGGCGGTCGCAAGGTCGGGTTGTTCCACCTGATCGGGCCGGTCAGCGACCAGGTCTTGCTGCTCTGCGAGGGCTACGCCACCGGCGCGACGCTGCACGAAGCGAGTGGCCGCAGCGTCGCCGTCGCGTTCGATGCCGGCAACCTGCCGCATGTCGCGCGGGCCCTGCGCGAGCGCTACCCCCGTCTCCCCTTGCTCGTCTGCGCGGATGACGATCGCGCGACCGAGGCCCGCACCGGCACCAACCCGGGCCGAGACAGGGCGGCCACCGCGGCACGCGTCGCCTCGACAGCGGACGGTCCCGCAGGCGTCGTGCTTCCTGCGCCGCTGGCCGAGGGCGGCACCGACTTCAACGACCTCGGCCAGCAACTCGGCCCCGATGCAGTCAAGGCGCTGATCGACGCCGCCTGCGCCGCGCCGCTGGTACCGCCTCACCCGCGCAGGTCGGCGGCCAAAGGTCGCACCGCGCCTGCCGGCTCCGCCGAGGCCTTCGACGGCCCGGACCGCTACGGCTTCCGCTGCGATGAGGAGGGTGTCTGGCATGTCGCGCGAGACCGCGACGGCGAGCGCAAGCCGCATTGGCTGTGCGCGCCGCTGCAGGTCGCGGCCCTCAGCCGCGGCGGCGACAGCAACGGCTGGGGCTACCTGCTGCGCTTCAGCGACCCGGACGGGCAGGCCAAGTGCTGGGACATGCCGTCGGCGCTGCTGAGCGGCGATGGCTGCGAATGGATCGCGCGCTTGCGCGAGATGGGCCTGGCGATCGCCGTCGGGGCCTTGGCGCGCACGCTGCTCGCCAAGTACGTCTCGACACGCCGGCCGGACGCGCGGGTCACGAGCACCGACAAGGTCGGCTGGCATGGCGCGGTCTTCGTGCTGCCGAGTGGCGCGATCGGCGAGGCCGACGCGGCCGAGTTCGTCTACCAGTCCGACAGCGATGTCGACGACCACTACCGCGAGCGCGGCACGCTCACCGACTGGCAGCAGCAGGTGGCCGCGCGCTGCCGCGGCAACGCGGGCTTCGTCTTCGCGCTCTGCTGCGCCTTCGCCGGCAGCCTGCTGCGTGACTCGGGCCTGGAGAGCGGCGGCATCCACCTGCGCGGCGCATCGCGCATCGGCAAGACCGCCTGCCTGCTGGTGGCTGCGAGCGTCTGGGGGCCGCCGAGCTACATGCAGCGCTGGCGCACCACCGACAACGCGCTGGAGGCGGTCGCGGCGCAGCACAACGATGGCCTGTTGATCCTCGACGAATTCGGGCAGCTCGATCCGCACGTCGCGGGCGATGCCGCCTACATGCTCGCCAACGAACAAGGCAAGGGTCGGGCGACGCGTGCCGGCCAGGCGCGCAAACGGCGTTCCTGGCGGCTGCTGTTCCTCTCGTCCGGAGAGACCGGGCTGGCGGCGCACATGGCCGAGGCCGGCAAGCGGGCGCGTCCGGGGCAGGAGGTGCGCATGGTCGATGTGCCACTAGAGGGCGGCACCGAAGCGCCGCTCGGCGCCATCGTCGAGCGGCACGGCCATGACGGCGCGGCGGCGCTGGTCGAGGCGCTGAAGGCGGCGGCGGCGCGCTATCACGGCACCGCAGGGCGGGCCTGGCTGCGCTGGCTGTGTGCTCATCATGGCAGCGTGACCGCAAGCCTGGCCGAGCGCATCGAGCGCTACCGCGACGACTTCGTGTCGGAGGCGGCGTCGAGCCAGGTGCGCACGGTCGGTGTGCGCTTCGCGTTGATCGCGGCGGCCGGGGAACTGGCCACGCAGGCCGGCATCACGACGCTGGCGGAGGGCGAAGCAGCCGCCGCGGTGCGGCGGGCGTTCAACGCGTGGCTGGACGCCCGCGGCCACCTGGAGTCGGGCGAGGTCGCGCTCATCGTGCACCAAGTGCGCGGCACGCTGGCGCGCTGCGGCGACGCCCAGTTTCAGTTCCTACACCGCGCGAACGCCGACGACTCGCACGCGCCGGTGATCCAGCGGCTCGGCTACAAGATCATGGTGGACGAACAGGGCACCGCGCTCAAGGTCAACGCGGCCACCGACTTCTGCGAAAAGCGG
>Ga0105240_10001448_pt1 | contig 40535 bp, 33 predicted proteins | sample KBSC54metaG_FD_80426 | JGI IMG/M metagenome (GOLD analysis project Ga0105240, IMG submission 80426) | Corn rhizosphere microbial communities from Kellogg Biological Station, Michigan, USA - KBS C5-4 metaG | ecosystem: Host-associated > Plants > Roots > Rhizosphere > Soil | place: Michigan, USA... | reverse complement strand
GTCGGGCTGGATTTCGCAGTGGATGCAGCCACCGCCACCTGGAGACACTCCGGCGTTCCAGCGATTTGCGCGACCCTTTCGAGAGCACCTTTCGCGTCCAGCAGCTGTGCCGCGATTACCATGTTCCACGTGCTTGAGCATCTGTACGATCCCGGCAGTTATTTGCGCGCCGCGCACGAATTGTTGGCTCCCGGCGGCCGCCTGATTGTACAGGTGCCCAACGCGGCGTCCTGGCAGTTTCTGTTGTTTGGGGAACGGTGGAAGGAACTCGAGGTGCCGCGCCACCTGGTGCACTTCCGCCGCCAGGATCTGGAGGCGCTCCTCGACCATTGCGGCTTTGAAATCCTGCGGTCTAAGCATTTTTCTTTGCGTGACAATCCGCAAGGCATGGCGGTGAGCCTGGCGCCACGGCTCGATCCCACCGGGCGCAGGCTGCGCCGAGTCCCGGAAACGCCGCGCATGTGCCTGTCGAAAGATCTGGCATTTTTTGCCCTGCTGGCCGCCTGCCTGCCTTTTACTTTGCTCGAAGCTGCGTGCCACGCCGGCTCGACGGTTATGATAGAAGCGCGGAAGAAATAAAGGAAGAGCCAAGTTAGCCGATGACCCGAATGTTATCCTCGAAACAATTCTTGATCGTAGCGCTGTGCGTGGGATGGGTGGCTACGGCTGCCGCCTCCGGTGTCTCTGGAACCTCGGCGCTTGAATTTACACGGCGCGCGGTATCCTTCGGGCCGCGGCCGCCCGGTTCAGCGGCGGATACCGCGCTGCAAAACTACATAATTTCCGAACTCCGCAAGGATGGCTGCCAAATCATCGAGGACGCTTTCACCGCCAAGACGCCGCAGGGCATGATCGCCATGAAGAACATCATTGCGAAATTTCCGGGCAAGGGTTCGGCACCCCGCGCCATCGCCATTACCGGACACTTCGATACCAAGTATTTTCCGGGACGTAAATTCGTGGGCGCGAGCGACGGCGGCTCCTCGACGGGACTGCTGCTTGAACTGGCTCGGGTGCTCGCGCATCAGCCCCGCATCGACGACGTCTATCTGGTCTTCTTCGATGGCGAAGAGGCCTTCGGCGAGTGGACCGATACCGACAGCCTCTACGGCAGCCGTCATCTGGCCGCCCGCTGGCGTCAGGACGGCACGCTGCAGCGCCTCAAAGGACTGATCAATGTAGATATGATCGGCGACAAGAACCTCGACATTCCACAGGAGACCAACGGCAACGCCGCGCTCAACAAGTTGGTATGGAGCACCGCTGCGGATCTCGGATATAAAGCTTATTTCATCGACAAGCAGATCGGCGAAGACGACGATCACATGCCGTTCGTTCGCGCCGGCGTCCCCGCTATCGATCTCATTGACATCGACTATCCGCCGTGGCACAACGACACCGACACCATGGACAAACTCAGTGCGCAAAGCATGGAAATTGTCGGCACCGTGGTGTACGAAACGATTCAGCGCCTGGAGCGCCAGTGAGGTCGTCATAAGCCCCGCACATGAGCAAGCCCCGCAGGATCGCAGGCGCGGCGCTGGCCGTGGTTATCCTGTTCGGCGCCGCGGCGTGGGCCCAGCGTGGACGCTTTCAACCCTACTCTGAAATCCCTGCTTACGCCGGCGATTCCGATTTCCATTTCCTGCGTCTCGCGTTTCGCGATGCAAGGGGGTTCAACCGCGGATTTGGATTTTCTTCACGCAGTGGCGTGGGGCGGGGCTGGTGGGTGGTGGATATGCCGGAGGCGGAGGATCACTTTACCGCCGGAATCCACCGCCTCACTCGCATTGATGTCGGGGCTCCGCGCTATCTGCAAATCATGGACGATCGATTGTTTGATTACCCGTGGCTGTACGCCACCAATGTCGGCTACTGGGACCTGAGCGAGGCGGAAACTGCGCGCCTTCGGGATTATCTTTTGCGGGGTGGGTTCCTGGTTTTCGATGACTTCTGGGGCCCCTCTGAGTGGGAGACGTTTCAGGAAGGAATGTCGCGCATCCTTCCGGGCCGTCCGATTTCAGACATGGATGAAACCGACCCCGTAATGCATGTGCTCTACGATATTCAGCAGAAGGATCGCACCTTCATTCCCGGCTCCCGGCATTTATGGAGAGGGGCCGGTGGCTCGGTCCAGGTCATGCAACCGCCCGGCACTGCTCCGGCGTGGCGTGCGATGTATGACGATCAGAAGCACCTGATCGTCGCCATAAATTACGATACCGACGTGGGGGACGCATGGGAGTTCGCGGACGTGCCCTATTATCCGGAAGCAATGACCGCGCTCGCCTACCGCTACGGCATCAACTACATCATTTATTCGATGACGCATTGATCCCGCGAGTAACCTGCCGCAGCCGCGGCGTATCCTATAAGGTGTGACGCAACTGCAGCGCGCGCTTCTGCTTTCGGGCACCGCACTTGGTTTGCTCGCCGCTGCCGCGCTCGCCCAGCGCGGGCGCTTTCGCGTGCCATTTGAAGACGACGATCCGGCCATTGCCGCCCGCGAAGCCGAGTTCCATTTCCTTCGCGTCGAGTATACTGACTTGCCGGAATATCACCGTGGTTTCGGTTTCGCTTCCCGTGACGGACGGGGCACCGGCTGGTGGCTGGTGGATTGGCCCGATGCCGACAACCATTTCACCCGCGGCATCCAGCGTCTGACGAAAATCGATGTCGGCGATCCCCGCCATATGCGCCTCACCGATGACCGCATTTTTGATTACCCCTGGATCTACGCTACGCAAACCGGCTGGTGGGGCCTGAGCGACGCCGAGATCGCGCGTCTCCGCGAATATCTGTTACGCGGCGGTTTCCTGGTCACCGATGACATGTGGGGCGCTGACGCCTGGGAGGTGTTCCGCGAAACCATGCAGCGTGTGCTGCCGGGCCGCGCGATCCCGGATCTCGATGAATCCGACCCCGTCATGCACGTGCTCTACGATATCCGTGAAAAGGACCGTACCTTCATTCCCGGTTCGCGCCATCTCTGGCGCCGCGGTGATTCGGTCGAAGTGGTGCAGCCCGAGGGCTCCAATCCCGCCTGGCGCGGCATCTATGACGACCACAACCACATGGTGGTTTCCGTCAATTACGATACCGACATCGGCGACGCCTGGGAATTCGCCGACGTGCCCTACTATCCCGAAGCCATGACTGCGCTCGCCTACCGCTACGGCATCAATTACATCATCTATGCGATGACCCATTGATCCCCGCAGGCCCTATTTCAACTGGCCTGCTACTTTGGCGATCCCGGCCTTGGCGCAGGCGTCATCGCTTTCCAGGCTTGATCCCGAACTGCCCACGGCGCCAATCGTCTCCTCGCCGACTTTGATAGGCGCTCCTCCGCTGAGGGCCAGAATATCGGCGACGTCGCGTTGCGCGGACGCCGGCACATCACCAGCCGTGCGCTTTTGGAACTCCATCGTGGTAATGCGGAACATGCGCGCGGTATATGCCTTGCGGCGGGCCATCTCCGCGGTCTGCGCCGACGCCTGCTCATCGCGCAGCATCACCAGCACCTGTCCGGCCCGGTCGACGACTACCACCGAAGTGTGAAAGCCTTTCGACTGGCATTCGGCGAGCGCTGCTTCCGCGATGTTCTTCGCCAGTCCCAGCGACAGATTGCGCTGCATCACCACTCCTTGCGCCCGCACCTGGCCGGATGCAATCAGTGCCGCTCCTATCGCCACCATAGTCCTCAGCGTGTACGACATGACACCTCCTGTCAGCCGACAATTATACTCATTCGTTCTCGAGTAGCAAGGGGACGTCAGCTAGCGGGCCGGTGATGCTGTAGCTTGTTCCCGCCTTCGAAGGGCGGCAAGCGTTTCCGAGGCCAGTTGCCGGGTAAGTTCACCCGCCGGAAGCTTACGGCAGAGGCGCCCTGCTTGGCCGGACCACATTTGGGCGAAGTCTTCGGATTCCGCAGCCTCGGAGTGTTTTCTAAGCGGGGCGATGGCGCTGCCAGCCAGCGGAAATTGCGGCGCGAGGTCCGACATGGGGCCAAGTTCGCGCATAATCCGGTTCATGATCCCGCGCGCGGGACGGCCGCTGAAGATGTTGGTAATGGCGGTTCCATCGTCTTTCAAGTTCTCGAGCGCATGCCGGTGAACTGAACTTAGTATCGCCTCCGGACACAACAGATACGCTGTCCCCAGTTGCACCGCCGCCGCTCCCAGCGCAAATGCCGCCAGGATGCCGCGTGCATCGCCAATGCCGCCGGATGCGATCACCGGCACGCCCACGGCGTCCACCATCTGCGGCACCAGCGCCATGGTCCCCGCTTGCGTCGAAATATCGCCGGTCAAGAACATCCCGCGATGTCCGCCGGCCTCGTAACCCTGCGCGATGATGGCGTCACAGCCCCGTTGTTCCAGCCAGCGCGCTTCCTCGACCGTGGTTGCAGTCCCTAGAATCCTCGCGCCGATTGCCTTTACGCGAGCCAGGAGCGCGCTCTCGGGAAGACCGAAGTGGAAGCTCACCACCTCCGGTTTGAATTCGGCGATAAGATCGCAGGCAGTGCTATCGAAGGGCCGCCGGCTGGCGCTGGGAAGCGATGCTTCGGGATCGAGACCCAGTTCCACGTAATACTTCGCCAAGCGTTGTCTCCAGGCACGCTCGCGCACGGCGTCGGACTCGGGTAGTTGATGGCAGAAAAAGTTGACGTTGATCGGCCGCGATGTCTGCTGCCGGATGGTTTTCCACTCCGCCCGAATCTGGTCGGCATTCAGCATTGCGCAGGGAAGCGAACCGAGTCCCCCGGCTTCGGACACGGCGATTGCCATTGCGGATTTATTTGCGCCCGCCATCGGCGCCTGAATAATCGGAAGCTGAACTCCGAGCATTTCCTGAATGCGATGATCCGGCCACTTGTCCATCTTTTCTCCTTCCTATTTGATACACCCGATGCGATTCGGTTGCTCCGAAATTTCGCGCGGTCTGCAGTCTGCGCAATAATAATATTGGCTCGGTCTGCCTGCGTCGTTTTGCCGCCCCCATGATAAAGAACAGCCAGCGCCCCTCTCCGGACCCAAGCCAATCTTGGATTGTAAAGTTAGGCAGGAGCCTGGAAAATCTTCGGGGACGCGAAAATCAGTTGTCGCTGGTGCTCAGCCTGGTAATCGGCGCGCTGGTCGGCCTAGTGGTGGTAGCATTTATTTTGCTCACCGGGCGTCTCGCCGCCCGCATGTATCCACCGGGCGGATCGGGTTGGCGGCGAATTCTCGTTCCGGTTCTAGGTTCGCTCAGCACCGGTTACCTGTTGTGGCGCTATTTTCCCTCAGCCCGAGGCAGCGGCATCCCGCAGACTAAGTTTGCGCTCTTCATTAACGATGGCCGAATCCAGTTTCGAACCGTATTCGGAAAGTTCTTCTGCTGCTCGGCCTCGCTCGCCAGCGGCATCGCACTCGGCCGCGAGGGGCCTTCGGTTCAAGTGGGCGCCGGACTCGCCTCGGTGGTTGCGCGAAATCTAGGCCTCGACGCGAAGCAGGTAAGGTCATTGGTCCCTGCCGGTTGCGCCGCAGCGTTGGCGGCGGCATTTAATACGCCCATCGCGGCGGTCCTATTTTCGCTCGAAGAGATTATGGGCGATCTGCACGCCGCGGTTTTGGGCTCTGTGGTGTTGAGCGCGGCCACCTCCTGGATGGTGCTCCACCTGGTTTTAGGCGACGAACCGCTCTTTCATGTGGCCGGTTATCAATTGGTGAATCCCGCGGAGTTTGGCGTTTACGCTGTACTCGGAGTGGTGGGCGGCTTGGGATCGGTTGTCTTTGTGAAGCTTCTTCTGGGACTGCGTTCATGGTTCATGCGCCTGCCCAAAAGCTCCGTGTGGTTTCAGCCGGTGGCCGGTGGTCTGACCGTGGGATTGATCGGGTACTTCGTCCCTGAAGTGATGGGAGTCGGCTACAACTACGTCGAAAAAGTGTTGAATGGCGATATAGTTGTGAAGCTGGTGGTGTTGTTCGCCGTGGTCAAGATCGTTGCCACCGCGGTGTGCTACGCCTCCGGCAACGCCGGCGGCATTTTCGGTCCAGCCCTCTTCATCGGCGCTATGATGGGCGCGTCCGTCGGCGGCGTCGCCCATGCCTGGTTCCCCCAATACACCGCCGGCCCCGGTGCGTACGCGCTGGTGGGCATGGGAACCGCGTTCGCAGGAATTGTGCGGACGCCCCTGACGTCGGTAATCATGATTTTCGAAATCACGCGCGACTATACGATCATCGTCCCCCTGATGATTTCCAACCTGATCGCATTTTTCATTTCGCAAAAACTTCAGGAAGAGCCTATCTACGAGGCGCTGGCGAGCCAGGAAGGCGTACATCTTCCCAACGCGCATGCCAGCTCGCAATCCGCGCAAATGCAAGTGCGCCAGGCCATGCGCTCCGGGCCACAGATATTGTCCCCGGATCTGCCGGTCGCGACCGCGCTTCCCATGACTAACGGCTCGCTGGACGCATGGCCTCTGGTTGGCGAGGAAGGTTTGTGGGGCATGATCCGTATGAGCGATCTTGAACATGCCGTTAGAGACGGAGCTTCGGGCAAGAAGCTCGCAGATATTTTCAACAACATCCCCGGGCAAACGTCCCGAAGCGGCCACTCTACCGCCGAAGAGCTTCCGCACGTCCATCTAGACCATAGCTTGGGCCTGGCCCTCGAACGCATGGGAAGCTCCGGGCTCAATGTTCTTCCCGTGGTCAGCCGCGCCAATGTGCGTCAGCTGCTCGGGATTGTGGTTCTAGACGATATTCTCAAAACTTATGGGGTGGCCAGGCGCGGCGGTGACATGGAGCCGACCGACTAGATGGCAAAGCCACTTGCAACACCGTCCTTCCTAGGTACCTTCGGATTGATCTTCCTGGCGGTCGCGGCGCTTTTCGCAGCCGACACGTTTCTAGCCCGAATGGAGCGAACCGAGAGCGCCGTAGAAGCGGCACGCCTGTTCGATCAGGGCCGCGTGTTGATGCAGCGTGGTAATAATACGGCGGCCATCGAACGGATCCAGGACGCGCTCTCGATTGAGCGCACCAATCGCTACTATCAGCAGGCTCTGGCACAGGCACAGCTCGCCGCTGGAAAAACGGCTGACGCCGAGTCGGCGCTAAGTGGATTGCTGCAGAGCGATCCGACTGACGCTCTAGCAAATCTAATCATGGGCCGCGTGCAGGAGAAACTCAGCCGCTTCCCGGAAGCAATTTCGTATTTTCACAGAGCTATTTATGGCAAATGGAGTCAGAATGCCGCGCAAAACAGCCTGCAGGCGCGCTTCGAACTGATCGATCTTCTAGCCCAACGCGACTCCAAAGAAGACCTGCTCGCCGAGTTGCTCCCCGTACAGGATCAAGTTCCGCGCGATCTGAAGACTCGAATGCGAATGGGACACTTGTTTCTGCGCGCCGGATCGCCGGCTCGCGCCGCCGATATATTTCGTGGGATCATACAGGAAATCCCCACGAATGGCGAGGCCTATGCGGGTCTCGGCGAGTCACAATTTGCTGAGTCCAACTATCGGGTTGCGGCCCGGAATTTCGAAACCGCACTCAGATTGGCGCCGGATGACCAATCCATTCGCAAGCGTCGCGATCTTTGCAACCAACTCCTTGCTCTTGATCCTACGATTCGGGGTCTCAGTCCATTGGAGCGCCTGAACCGCAGCCGCAAGCTGGTCGAACTCACGCTTCACGACACCAGTCAGTGTGCTGATCCAACGCCGCCGCCCGAGACGCGCGCGCTGCTCGACCAGGCAGCGAAGGCGCTGAAAACTCGTGTGAGTCCCGCGAGCGAGGGTGAGGTCACAGAATTCGATCTGGACATTGCCGAACAGCTCTGGCAAGCGCGCGCGAAAGTCTGCAAATCGGCTGCACCGCCGGACAGCCCCTTGGCCTTGGTGATGGGAACGCTCGCTCACTAGAACAAAGCGTCTAGCGGACCTCGATCTTGAACCCGTGTTCGTGGCGATACCTGAAGTATTCCTGCCGCCTGCGAACATTCACCTTCACGAAGGGAACATACGTCCGGTGCTGTTCGACAAGGTAGACTCGATAGTGACGGTCTTCTTCACCGTTCCAGTTATGATAATCGCGGCCGTCGCGATCGTAATAGCGGACTTCACCACGATGGTCGCCGGCCGCCATCACCGCCACCGGGGCAATCATTGAAGCGGCCATTATCAGGCCGCCGAGAATTAGTAGATGCTTCATGTCGTTGGATCTCCTGCTGGGGAATACGCACTTCGCTGCCCACTTATGCTGGGCCGTAGCTGCGCGGTCCCGGTATCGACACGAAATAGTCTTTGACCGCATTTCGTCAGGTGACCCCAAGCGGTCACGCAGGCGGTCTCGGCCTCTGTTAGCGAAGCTGCCGACCGATGGGCAGGCGGGTCTAATCCATTGGTACCTTTCGGCCATTGTCAGGTGGCTCCCTTCATTCCAGAATGTTATTAGTCCCGGGATTTTCCGTGGACTCGGACGCGGTAGTCACTGGTACAGCCCGACGGCGGTTCACGAAGTTCGGAGAGGAAAGGAGCATTCACTATGCGCCGTGACTTGATAATCGAACATTCACTTTACGAGGTTGAACAGTGCCCAGCTGAAAATATCCGGACGTACCGTGTCTACGGGCTGCGCCTCTATGACGCAAAGGACGAAAGGAACGGCGGACCGGTCATCGATCTCGTAAGATCGATGCCGGGCGTGGCACAGGCGTGCTTCAAACATCGGTATACTTTGGTCGTTCAACGATCCGCCCGCGCGACATGGCAGGATGTTGGTCCCCCAATAGTAAACCTGATCCAGGGCGTCGTCACTTGCTCCGATGGGTCCGCGCCCCGGAAGAAAAGCAATTCGGATTTCTCTACAAAACGGAGTGACGCTGTCGCGGTTGCAATCCTCCGTCGCTGAGCGCGCGCCGTTTTGAAGGTCAGGAACGTTTCCCTCCAGGGAATACGAGCTAACATCTAAGTAATTAGCCTTAATACAAATACGTACTTTTGGCACCCCCTAAATGAATCCAGTTTCCTATCGATCTCCGGAGCACTACGTGATTCACTGGAAGCGTGGAATTAAAGCGTCCGAATCGACTGCTTACTTCGGTCAGCGTCCCCGATTCCGATGTTCGTTTAGCACTCGATAACCAGGTAGGAGCCCGTCTACAAAAGATTTTACCGGTGCTAGCCATCGTCTACCTTGGAATAGCCGGAGCGCGGTTCTTTCTAGTAACCAGCGATGGCAATTCTGGACTCGACTGGTTGACCTACGCGACTGGCGTGGCGATTCTAGCCGCCTGGAGGCTTCTGCGCCATGGGCGGATCGCACCTGATCAGGTTCACCTTAGCGCCATTGTGATCGGGACGCTGATTCTCGGCCGCAGCCTGATTGAGTTCGCAAGCACTTCTGATACCGCCCAAATCCTTTTCTTTTTGGTGGTATTTCTGGGCGGCGCCGCAACGCTTTTGGCGTGGCGCGGATTCGCGTATATGGCAATTTCGGCGGTGACTGTGTGGGTGGCGCTCGCTTCGCAGAAAGTGCCAATTCTAAATCTGATCTTCCTGTCACTCCTTCTGGTTCCCGCTCTCGCGGTATCCATTTTTGGAATTCGGTGGCGCTTTGCGAAACATTCGCAAATTCAAAGGGCGCGTCTAGCCGAGGAGGCTCAAAAGCGGGAAGAAACACACGCCGTGAACAGTAAGCGCGAGCGCTTCGACCTGGCGGTCCAAGGAGCCGACGATGGCCTCTGGTATTGGGATCTGAAATCCGAAGTGTTTGAGTACTCCTCATCCTGGGCGGAGATGCTTGGTTATGAGAAAGGCGAACTCGAAACCAACGTTGACGAGTGGTTTAGCCGCGTCCATCCAGGCTATTTGTCCGAAGTCAGTAACCAACTCTCGGCCCATCTCCACGGCGAGTCAACCCAGTTTCGGAATGAGCATCGCTTGCTTCGCAAGGACGGCTCCTACATCTGGGTGCTGGCCCGAGGAACCGCGGTACGCAACCAGGCGGGTGAGGCCTTGGCATTAGCTGGTTCTCATGCCGATATTACATCCCTCATCGAAGCCGAAAACCGATTGTTAAAAGATTCTTTCCAGGACAAACTCACGAACCTAGCCAATCGCGATTATCTGATGAGTTGCCTGCAGAAAAAGATTGAGCGACAAAAAGGAAACACTAATAGCGCCCAACGTTTCGCGGTTATTTTCCTGGATCTCGATGGCTTCAAGGTTATCAACGACAGTCTGGGACACCCGGTTGGTGACGAACTACTGGCAGCGGTAGCGGGAAGATTGCGGAATTGCGCTCGCCCGGGCGACGTTGTCGCGAGGTTCGGGGGCGACGAGTTTGTAATTCTTCTGGATCGTGTACGCGACCCGGACGAAGCTTTGATGATCGGCAACCGAATGCGGAGTGCCTTAGCGGCGCCTTTCCAAATAGGCTGCCGTGAGGTGGCGAGTGGGGCCAGCATAGGCATCGTTCTCAGCAGCGCGGAAATCGATAACACCGACGATCTGCTGCGCTATGCCGACATCGCCATGTACCGGGCCAAGAGCAGCGGCAAAGGGCAGGTACAGCTCTTTAATGAAGGCATGCGTTCGTATGCGACCAAACTTTGCGACCTGCAAAATGACCTGCGCCAGGCATTGTCGCGTCAACAATTTGTACTTCACTATCAGCCCACCTTTTCGATCACCTCTGGCAAGATTCTCGGTGTGGAAGCGCTGATTCGCTGGCAGAGATCGGAAAGCGAATTTGTTCTGCCGACCGATTTTATTCCGCTGGCCGAGGAGACCGGCCTTATCTCAGAGATCGGTGAGTGGGTGCTGCGCTCCGCCTGTGCGCAGAATGTTGCGTGGCAACGGGCGGGCATTCCACCGGTAAGAATGGCCGTAAATCTTTCTGCCCGGCAACTTCAGCAAAAGGAGTTTCCGGAGATGGTTCTCCGCATACTCGATGAGACCTCTCTTCCCGCGAATTTGTTGGAGCTGGAGTTAACGGAAACTGCGCTGATGGACAATCTCGATCGAGTGTCGCCCACACTCGACCGTTTGTGCGCGCAAGGCATACGAATCGCAATTGACGACTTTGGCGTAGGCTATTCATCGCTAAATTATTTGCGGCAGTTCGATTTCCATACGCTGAAGATGGACCGTTGCTTCATGTCCGATGTCGCCACTAACGGCAAAGCAGCGGCGGTAGCCAAGGGCGTCATTGCACTGGCCCATAATCTCGATCTTTCGGTTACCGCCGAGGGGGTCGAGCACAACTCTCAGCTAGCCTTCCTCGCCGCCCACAGTTGCGATCAGGCGCAAGGATTCCTCGCCGGTCAACCGGTTCGCGCCGAGCAATTGGTTCACATGCTCCGGTTGGGGGATGTCAGACAGGCGTTCAACTATACCGGCTTCGGTCCGGCCACCGACCTCCATCGGCTGGCATACCACGCCGGCAATAGCGGGCTTGTAATCGGCGACGGCAAAGCCCCGGCCGGAGAGCGCACGGTCGTCCTGAAGTAGCCCCGGATCCTGCCTCGCGTCTCGCGGCGTCCCCTGCCGTCGTCTCACGGAAAAATCTAGAAAGTGTTCAGTTTTTAGCGATACGGTGACTGGAGGAATCCGTCGCCGAAACATGTCCGTCTTGAATCGTAGCGATCGCCGGCTGCTTACGCGTCTTCCACCGTTTTCGCCGGTGGCGGTGCGACTGCTGTTGGTGTTGGCCGACGAGCGAGTGTCCTTCAAAGAAGTTTCCCGGCTCATCGCGTTTGACCCGGTCCTGGCAGGGGAAGTCTTGCGAATGGCAAACTCCGGACTTTACGGACGAGGGATCCGGATCGGTTCTCTTCTTGAAGCCATGGCACGGCTGGGAACCGGAAAGCTCAGCCAGATCGCGGTGACTGCGGCCCTATGGCGTGGGCTCCCCAGCCGTACCGCTCCGTTCGTGCGCGATTGGTGGCGGCATAGCATCGCGGCGGCGCTCATCGCTCAGCAATGCAGTCAGGACCTTCCCGCGGACCTCGCCTATACTGCGGCCCTGCTCCACGGCGTAGGGCAACTGGCGCTATTCGAGGATGCTCCCCAGGAGTATCACAACCGGCTCGATCGGGCGTATGTTGGTGGACTCGACCTCCTGGATTGTGAAAACCGTGTATATGGCGTGGATCACGCCGCGCTGGCGGGTCTTATTCTGGATTCCTGGGGCTTGCCAGAGAACCTGTGCGACGCCGTCGCAAACCATCACGATGCGCATACCAATACGGTTCTTGCGCTCGCCGTGCAGGCCGGGTGTGCCACGGCCGAACACTTGGGGTTTGGCCGATGCGGATGCCACCAGTGGCTCGCTCAGGGTGTCGCCGAACCGCTGGCGACATTGTTCGCGGACACTACGTTGCTCGATTCGCTAGTGGTACAGATTAACCAAATCGAATGCTCTCTCGGGTAGATTCACCGGCGACGATGCCGCTTTGCGCCTAGCTGGCTACTGGCTTTTCTGAGCAGCCGCTGAGCCCACTGCCGCGGCTTCTTCCTGCCGATCAAGGCCCGTATTGCGCACAATGATTGAAATTCGCCGGTTCGAAGGATTGGTTGGATCGTCCTTTTTCAGCAGCCGCTGATCGGCGAACCCGCGCACCTGGCTGACGCGGTCCTGGTCCAAGCCGAACTCAGCCAGAGCCCTGCGGGCCGCGTTGGCACGATCGGCCGACAATTCCCAATTCGAATAATCGGGGCGTCCATACGGCCGGGAGTCGGTGTGGCCTTCAATCGCTATTTTATTCGGAAGTTTCACCAATTCGCCTGCGAGTACTTTTAACAAGGCGATACCCGCTTCGGTCGGCTTGGGATTACCGGTTTCAAAAAAGAGACCGCGCTCCGTCTCAATCAGGTCGACTCGCAGGCCTTCGGTCGTAAGAGTAATCCGGATCTGGTTCTGCATATGCTGGAACGCCGGAATCTGCTTCAGCACTTCCTCCAGCTTCTCCTTGAGAGTCTGCAGGTTTTCCCGATTCAGCGTCAGGGTTTCTCCCGCACCGGAGTTAGTTGTTCCGGTTTGCCGACCCTTTCCAGTAGGATCTAAGAAATACCCGCCAACTGCCTTTTGCACTTTTTCACTGGCGCTCAACAGCCACAGGACGATGAACAGCGCCATCATGGCCGTGACGAAGTCCGCGTAGGCCACCTTCCAGGCACCCCCGTGGGCGTCATCGTGATCCGCGGAGCGCTTGCGAACGATGATAATCGGCGCGCCGGTCTTAGCGCTCAAGCCGCCACCTCGGCTACCGGGCTGTCAGCCGTCTTGCGGCATACCTTGTCCATCTGTTGAAACGTGGGTCGCAAGTGATGCGGGATGGCGCGGCGTGCGGCTTCGAGCGCGAGCATCGGAGAGAGTCCCTTAATGTTGGCTAACAGGCCCATTCGCAGACATAGGAAATACTCTCCTTCCGCGTCGCTGTGCTTTTTGATGTGCGCGGCAACGGGTCCCAGGAAGCCATAGCACAGAAGGATGCCCAGGAAGGTTCCCACCAGGGCGGCTGCCACCTTGTGCCCAATTTCCTCCGGCGGGCCGCCTAAGGAACCCATCGTAATGACCACTCCTAACACGGCGGCGACAATCCCCAGGCCCGGCAGACTATCGGCCACCGTGGTCAACGCGTTAGCGGAAAGACGCCCTTGCCGGTGCAAGATCTCGAGATCAGTTTCCATGATCTGGTCGAGGTCGTGAGTCTCCACGCCTCCGGTTACCTGGGTTCGCATGGTGTCGCAGAAAAAATGCAGCGCCTCTTTGTCTTTGTAGAAGTTCGGATGGCGTTTGAACAGCGCACTCTTGTCTGGTTCGTCCAAGTCCTGTTCGAGCGTGGACAAGCCGCTCTTGCGGGCAGTATTGAAAAAGTCGTTCAAAAATTTCAAGGTGTCGAGATACACGCTGGCGGTATAGCGGCTTCCTTTGAAGACCTGAAGGACGCCCCCGAAAATCGACTTCAAAACATACATCGGATTTCCGATGAGAATGGTCCCTAAGGCAGCACCGCCGATGATGAGCAATTCAGCCGGCTGCATGAGCACCAGCATATTGCCTTTTTCGAGAAGGTAGCCCCCGGCGATACAACCGAAAACGACAACGATACCGAGCACTGGAAGCATATTTTCTACGAACTCTCCTATTGTTCAGAACACCTTAGGGTTAGTCTTCCCATCGGCAGTAGGGAGTTGGATCTATAGAGTGCTCGTGCCCCGCCAGGGAGGGGCGTTTCGAGCGTGGCAGGGTTTCTGCTGTCAAAGATTTGACAGTCCGGTAATGCCCGAGTGTTTTTGGCTTACTTGCTGGTGGGTTGAGCCACGTTTTGGGTGTTGTTCGGATCGGCCAGAGCGGTGGAACGCAAAGCATCGCGCGAGGGTAACGTCGAAGCATCCCAACCGCCCCCCAGGGCCTTGACGAGATCGACAGCCGCGTTCATGCGCCGCTGCAGTATGGTGATGGCGATCTGCTGGTCGCTCAATGCTATGGTCTGAGTGGTGATGACATTCAGATAGGAATCGGTTCCTGCCTTATACCGGTCGATCTCCAGATTCAGTGCTTGCTGCGAGGCCACCACGGCTTCCTGCTGCTGCACGGCCTCTTCGGCCAGGTAGCGTAAATTGGAAAGATCGTCCTCGACTTCCTGAAAAGCGGAAAGAACCGTTTGCCGGTAAGCGGCAACCGTTCCATCGTATGCGGCTCGAGTACCTTCTAGCTGAGCCCCCCGGCGGCCGAAATCAAACAGAGTCTGCGAGACCGCCGGGCCCGCGGACCAACTGCGGCTCGCGTAGGTGAACAAATTCGCCAGATTTGTGGAGAGCAGTCCAGCGCTGGCAGAGAGTGTCAGCGTGGGATAATACGCGGTCTCGGCAATGCCGACGTTGGCATTGGCAGCGGCCACCAGGCGCTCATTCGCCGCGATGTCGGGACGCCGCTCGAGAAGTTGTGAGGGAACCGCCAGTGGAATGGGCGGCGGCGGTCCGTCGATCCTGCTGCCGGCGACATTGAGCGAGGCGGGCGGTTGACCGGTCAGCGTGGCGATCGCGTGCTCGAATTGCGCTCGGGACACGCGCAGTTCCGTGCTTTGGGCTCTCGCGCCCGCCAGCTGGGTCTGCGCTAAAGTGATATCGCTCCTCGATGCGACCCCGCCGTTAAATCGGTTGATCGTGAGTTGCAGGTTCTTTTCGTAAGCGTCGATAGTGTCATGCAACACCGCTTGCTGCATGTCCTGTGCTGCCAGCAGAAAGTAGTCAGACGCCAGCAGGGCCTGCGCGCTAAGTCGGATATTTTCGAGATCGGCCGCGCTCACTTGGGCGTTGTTCACCGCGTTTTCTACTGACAATCGAACCCGCCCCCACAGATCCGGCTCCCACGTCGCGACGGCTGGTAAGGAAAATGTCTGGCTGGTTCCACCAGCTCGGCCGCCGTTTTTTCCACTGTCGCTTTGCGTGATGGAGGGGCCCGATCCAATAGCAGGATAGTAGTTGGCGCGATTAGCGGCCACCAGCGCTCGCGCCTGCCGGAACTGCGCCTCAGCCTGTTTCACGTTCTGATTATTTACGTTGACTAACTCTTCCAGCTGATTTAGCTGCGGATCTCCAAAAATCTCCCACCATTTGCCCTTGATCAGGGCATCGCTGGGGGTCGCCATCTTCCACTGATCGTTTCCAGACAATTCCTTGAGGGCCACCGGCGTTCGCGCCACCGGCCGCTGGTATTGCGGGCCGACCATGCAACTGGAGCACACGAGCGAAGCCAAAACCACACTGATCAAATGTCGAGTCATCAATTTTCGCTTTCCACGAGTCCGCCGGGAACCAGAAAACCGGGACGGTTCCGGTAACTTGGCTGCCGCCGGGCAAAGCGCTTGCGCAGCCGGTCAAGAGAGAGATAGATCACCGGGGTGGTGAACAGCGTCAACATTTGGCTGACCACCAGGCCGCCTACAATGGCAATTCCGAGGGGCTTCCGCAGTTCCGCTCCCGCGCCCCAGCCCAGCGCCATGGGCATCCCGCCCAGCAGAGCGCACATGGTGGTCATCATGATGGGCCTGAACCGGAGCAGGCAAGCCTTATAAATCGCATCCCGCGTACTTAACCCCTCGTTGCGCTCGGCGGCGAGCGCGAAATCGATCATCATGATGGCGTTCTTCTTCACGATGCCAATCAGCAAAATGATGCCGATCATGCCGATGAGGTCCAGGTTGCTTTTGAACAGGACCATGGCCATCAGCGCCCCTACGCCGGCCGAGGGCAGCGTCGAGATAATCGTCAGCGGGTGAAGCAGGCTCTCATACAACATTCCCAGCACGATATAAACCGCCAGCAGCGCCGTCCCAATCAAGATGGGCTGATTCTTGAGCGAATCCTGATAGGCCTGCGCCGTGCCTGCGAATTTACCGGTGATGTTAGCCGGCAAACCCATCTCCACTTCCGCCTGGTTGATGGCGGTCACCGCATCGCTCAGCGGAACGTTCTCCGCCAGATTGAAGGAAAACGTGGTTGCCGGGAATTGCCCTTGATGGGGCAGGGAAATGGGTGTGATCCCTTGCGTGAAGTGGGTGAAGGTGGATAACGGAACGTCGGTGCCGCGGGGCGTTTGTACGTAGATGGTTTTGAGGAAGTCCGGACTTTCCCACCACTGCTGCTGCAAGGCCAAAACCACGTGATACTGATTGATCGACTTATACATCACCGAGACTTGGCGCTGGCCAAAAGCGTCGTAGAGCGCGGAGTCTACGGCCTGCGCCGTGAGACCGAGGCGCGACGCGGTATCGCGGTCAATGATCACATTCGACGACAATCCGGAATTTTGCTGATCGGAGCTGACGTCGGCTACCTCGGGAAGCTGCGAGAGACGCTCCAAAACTTTCGGCCCCCATACCGACAGTGACTGGAAGTCGGGCGCTTGCAGCGTGTACTGGTATTGCGCGTTGCCCTGCCGGCCGCCGATGCGCACATCCTGGGAGTTTTGCAGGAACATTCTAGCCCCAGGCACTCCGGATGTCTTGTTGCGTAAGCGGGCGATCACTTCGTCTGAAGTCGACTTGCGCACTCCCACCGGCTTCAGTTGAACGTTAATATTGGCGTTGTTCCCGCCGAATCCGCCTCCGCTGGTGCCTGCCACCATGGTGACGATATCGACGTCCGGGTCCATGCGCACCTGTTCCTCAAACCATTTCGCTTTCTCGACTAGCGCTTGATAGGAGATGTGCTGCTGTCCCACAATGGCGCCGTTAAGGCGGCCCGTATCCTGCTGTGGGAAAAATCCCTTAGGGACGTTAATGTACAGGTAGACATTCACGCCCATCGTCAGCATCACCAGCAACAGGATGGGCGTGGGGTGACTGAGCACCACGTCGAGCGCGGACGCGTAGGTAGAGATAATCCACTGGAAGAATTTCTCGGTGACGTTATAGAGGTTTCCGTGCGTGTGCTTTTCCTTGAGCAGCCAGCCGCACATCATCGGCGTAACCGTGAGCGAAATCACCATCGAAATTGCGATGGCGACTGACAGGATCACAGCAAATTCACGGAACAGGCGTCCCACAATGCCGCCCATCATCAAGATGGGAATGAACACGGCAATCAGCGAGATGCTCATCGATAAAACCGTAAAACCAATCTCTTCGGCGCCTTTGAGGGCGGCCTGCATTGGCTTCATGCCACCTTCGAGATGTCGCGTTATGTTCTCGATCACGACAATGGCATCGTCGACCACGAAACCGGTGGCGATGGTTAAGGCCATCAGCGAAAGATTGTCTAGCGTATAGCCGATCAGATACATCGCACCAAACGTGGCGATGATGGATACCGGCACCGACACGCTCGGTATAAACGTCGACCAGCCGCTGCGCAGGAAGATAAACACCACCAAAATAACCAGCCCAATGGAGATGACCATGTTGCGCTGGGCATCGTGGATCGAATCCCGGGTTGTGATGGTGCGGTCTTGGGCCACCGTGAAACGGACCGTGGGTGGAAGCTGGGCCTGAAACTGCGGCATCAGAGCTTTAATCCGCGCCACCGTCTCGACCACGTTGGCGTTCGGCTGGCGGTTGATTTGGATCTGAACCATCGGCTTACCGTTTACCAGGCCGAGATTCCGGACATCTTCATTCGCATCGATGACCCGCCCCAGATCGGACAGGCGAACTGGAGCGCCGTTCCGATACACCACCACCAGATCTTTGTAATCCTTCGCCAGGAAAAGCTGGTCGGTGGCATACACCGGAAGTTGCATCTGGCCGTTTGCAAGCGAGCCCTTGGGACGATTCGCGTTGGCGCTTTGCAGGAACGTGCCGATCTGATCCAGGCCCACGTTGTAGCGGGAAAGCGGTTGCGGATTCACCTCGACGCGAACCGCCGGAAGCGAGCTGCCTCCCACCTGAACCTGCCCAACTCCGTTAACTTGCGACAGTTTTTGCGCGAACACCGAAGAAGCAATGTCGTATAGCTGCGGCCGCGGAACCACATCCGATTCGAGCGTCATCAAGAGAATCGGCTGATCGGCCGGATTGATTTTCCGGTACTTGGGAAGAGAAGGAAGATTTGCCGGCAGAAACCCTGCCGAGGAGTTGATGGCCGCTTGCACTTCACGCGCCGCTGCATTAATGTCACGGTTCAGGTCGAACTGGAGGATGACCTGCGCGGAACCCACCGAGCTTCGCGAGGTCATTTCGGTGATGCCCGCGATGCGTGTGAACTGCTTTTCGAGCGGAGTGGCAACCGCCGCCGCCATCACGTCGGGACTCGCCCCCGGCAGATTGGCGAAGACTGCGATGGTTGGGAAATCAACCTCCGGCAATGCGGAAACGGGCAGCAGCGTATACGCAATCCCACCGCCTAACGTGAGCGCCACTAATAGGAGCGTGGTCGCCACCGGTCTCTGAATAAATGGTTTGGAAATGCTCATTGACTCCTCCGGCTCACGTGAGGTCAGGCACGGATACAAGTCGTTCGTCTCTTGCGGAACCGCGGGACCGCGAGACCCAGGCTGCGATCCGTCCGAAGAACAAGTAAATTACCGGTGTGGTGAACAGCGTCAGCACCTGGCTGACCAGCAGTCCCCCGATGATGCAGATGCCCAGGGGTCGGCGTAATTCGGAGCCGACGCCAGTCCCGAAGGCGAGCGGCACGGCGCCGAGCAGCGCCGCCATAGTGGTCATCATGATGGGACGGAAGCGCAACAGGCATGCCTGGTAGATCGCTTCCTCCGGCGATTTACCCTCCACACGCTCGGCTTCGAGCGCAAAGTCAATCATCATGATGGCGTTCTTCTTCACGATGCCGATCAGGAGAATAATGCCGATCAGCGCGATTACATCCAGATCCTGTTTGAACAGAACCAGGGCCAGAATCGCGCCGACTCCGGCCGAAGGCAGCGTGGAAAGAATAGTGATGGGATGGATGAAGCTTTCATACAGCACGCCCAGAACGATGTACACCGTCACGATCGCCGCCAGGATCAGGAATGACTCGTTCGCAAGCGAAGATTCAAACGCGTGTGCGGTTCCCTGGAAACTGGGCTCAATGCTCGCCGGCATACCGAGCCCCTGGGTAACCTGCTTGATATGCTCCACTGCCGACCCGAGCGAAGCTCCCGGAGCCAGATTAAAGGAAAGCGTAACCACCGGGAATTGGCTCTGGTGGTTGATCGTAATGGGGGAGGGAACCATGGAGGCCGTGACGAAACTTCTAAGCGGAGCCGGCGGCAGCGCAGCCGCGCCAGTGAGTGCAGTGTTGGTCCCGGCCAGCGCAATGGTCGATGCCAGATTGGCTGACGCCGATCCGATCGGCACGTACATGTCTTTGAGGGCCGAGGCGTCCAGCCGGTATTGGGGCGCCACTTCGAGAATCACGTGGAACTGATTGGTCTGGGTATAAATCGTCGATACCTGTCGCTGGCCGAAAGAATCGTAGAGAGCGTCGTCGACGTTCTGCGGGGTAATGCCCAGCCTGCCGGCTGTGTCGCGATCGATATGAACCAGCAGCCCCAGGCCATTGTTTTGCTGATCGCTTGCGACATCGCGCAGTTCCGGCAACTGTTTCATGCGTTCGACCAGACGCGGAGCCCATAGATCCAGCAGCGCCTTATCGGGCGCGTCGAGTGAGTATTGGTATTGAGTCTTGCTGATGCGATCTTCTACCGTCAGATCCTGCACCGGTTGCATATACAGCTCGATACCCGCCACCTGCTGTACCTTCGGCTCCAGCCGCCGGATCACATCCACGGCGGAAACGCCGGCACGCTGCTCCAGCGGTTTCAGCGTAATTTGAATACGGCCGCTGTTCATGGTGGTATTCACACCATCGGCGCCAATGAAGGAAGTGAGATTTTCTACCGCCGGATCCTGCCGGATAACCTGCACCAAATCCTGCTGCAGCTTGGACATTGCCGGAAACGATACCGTCTCGGGCGCCTGCGAAATTGCCAGAATGGCGCCAGTATCCTGAACCGGGAAGAACCCCTTGGGGACGATGATATAGAGGTACACGGTGAGGGCGAGCGTACCAGCTGCTACCAGCAGAGTCAGGGGCTGATGCCGCAGCACTACGCGAACCATCCTGCCGTAGGTTTCAATGGTTTTAACGAAGCACCATTCCGACCAGCGGTACAACCGGCCCTGTTCGGATTCCGGGCGGTGTTTCAGAATGCGGGCCGCCATCATGGGAGTCAGCGTAAGCGATACGAACGCCGAAAATATGATAGTGACCGCTAGAGTCACCGCGAACTCACGAAACAACCGTCCTACAATATCCGCCATGAACAGCAAGGGAATCAGCACGGCGATTAGCGAAACCGTCAGCGATACGATGGTGAATCCGATCTCAGCCGATCCCTTCAAGGCGGCTTCCATCGCGGTGTCGCCCATCTCCATGTAGCGTGAAATGTTTTCGATCATCACGATGGCGTCATCCACAACGAACCCCGTCGATATGGTGAGCGCCATCAATGAAAGATTGTCCAGGCTGTACCCCAGCAGGTACATGACGGCGAACGTGCCTACGAGTGATAGCGGCACGGCAATGCCCGGGATAATGGTGGCCGAGGCGCTGCGCAGGAACAGAAAGATCACCATCACCACTAGCGCGGTGGTGAGCAGCAATTCAAATTCGACGTCCGCCACCGATGCCCGGATGGTGGTGGTACGGTCGGTGATGACCTGCACGTCGATCCCCTGCGGCAAAGACGCTTTGATTTGCGGAAGGAGTGACTGAACGGTATCGACGACGCTAATAATGTTGGTTCCCGGTTGTCGCTGGATATTGAGAACGATGGCTCGGTTGGCGTTCACCCAGGCAGCGAGCTTGGTGTTCTCGGCGCCGTCTATCACCTTGGCAACATCGGAAATGCGCACCGGCGCCCCGTTGCGGTAGGCAATGATGATCGGCCCGTATTGCGATCCAGACTGTAGCTGGTCGTTGTCGTTAATCGTCCAGGCCTGCTCGGGCCCGTCGAAATTACCTTTGGCCTGATTCACGTTGGCGCTGTTGAGCGCGGCTCGCAGAGTCTCCAGACTTAATCCATAGGATGCCAGTGCAGTGGGATTGGCTTGCACTCGCACGGCCGGGCGCTGCCCGCCGCTGATGCTGACGAGACCCACGCCTTTGAGCTGCGAAATTCGCTGCGCCATGCGCGTTTCCGCCAGTTCTTCGACCTTGGGAAGAGGCACCACCGAAGACGTTAGTGCCAGAGTCAGAATCGGCGCGTCCGCGGGATTTGTCTTGCTATATATCGGAGGTACCGGCAGGTCTTTGGGAAGGAAAGTGGTGGCTGCATTGATCGCGGCCTGTACTTCCTGCTCGGCTACGTCGATGCTGAGATCGAGCGAAAACTGCAGCGTGATCAGGGAACTGCCGAAGGCGCTGATCGACGTCATTTGTGTCAATCCCGGCACCTGCCCAAACTGCTTCTCGAGCGGTGCCGTGATCGAGGACGTGACCACCTCCGGGCTCGCGCCCGGATAGAACGTTTGAATTTGGATGGTTGGGTAATCCACTTGAGGCAGCGCCGAGACCGGCAGTTGCCGGAAGGCAACAAAACCCACAAGCACTACGCCCACCATCATCAAAGAGGTTGCGACCGGCCGTTTTATGAATATTCGCGAGGGGCTCACTGGGAAGCGTCTCCGCCCGAACCTTTCTTGAAGCTGCCGTCACCTCGTTTGTTCTTGCCGTCGCCCTTCTTCCCGCCGCGTCCGCCGCGGCCACCGCGTCCGCCACCGGCGGCCGGGTCGAAGCCAGGCGGGTTTTCGAGTTCACCGGCTTTGCGCACTCGGACCACCGCGCCTTCGATCAGCCGGTCGGTTCCATCGACCACCACGCGGTCCGCATCCGTGATGCCGCCCAGAATCTGCGACGAGGTTTCGGTAGTGATTCCTACCTGGATCGGTTTCAGGTGCACCCTGGAATCCTCATCCACCACATAAACGAAGGTGCCCTGCTGTCCATTCTGAACCGCCACGTTGGGAACCACCATCTGATTTCCCAGCGTATCCACCAGCAAACGTATATTGACGAATTGTTGCGGGAAGAGGGTGTTGTCCTTGTTATCGAAAACCGCCTTCAGCTTGGAGGTTCCAGTGGTGCTGTCGATTTGGTTATCCAGAGTCACCAGCGTGCCCGATGCTAGCTTCTTGGAATTGTCGCGGTTGTAGGCATCCGCGGGCAGATGCGCGCCTGCCCGCAGCTTTTGCACCACTTGCGGAAGCGCGTCTTCCGGAATCGTAAAGAGCACGGATATCGGCTGAAGTTGTGTGATCACCACCATGCCATTCGCATCGGAGGCATGGACAATGTTGCCGGGATCTACCAGCCGCAGACCCACGACTCCCGTAATCGGGGCCGTGACCTTGGCATATAACAGTTGCAGTTTGGCGTTATCGATGTTGCCGTTATCCTGCTTGATGGTCCCTTCGTACTGCGCCACCAGCGCGGTCTGCGTGTCCAATTGCTGTTTGGGAATCGCGTCCGTAGACAGCAGCAGCTTGTAGCGCTCAAGATCCAGCTTGGCGTTGTTCAGAAGCGCCTCATCGCGCGCAAGTGTACCTTGCGCTAACTCCAGTTGAACCTGATAGGGTCGCGGATCGATCTCAATCAGGGTCTGTCCTTGCTTGACCAGATCGCCTTCGTTGAAATCCACTTTCATCAACTGGCCGTCGACTCGTGACTTGACCGTAACCGTGTAGAATGCGGTTACGTTCCCCAGCCCCTTCAGATAGACCGGAATGCTGGAGCGTCCGACCTTGGACACCACCACCGGCACCGGGCCTATCTGGCCGCCGCGTCCACCGCCTCCGCCACGCCCTCCGCCTCCGCCGGCTTGTCCTCGCACGGGAGCGGCCGGATGTCCGGCGCGCCAAACTGCGTACCCTGCCACGCCGGCAATGATCAGCAGAAAAACTACCCAAATCAGGCCGCGTTTCTTCGGTTTTCGGGGAGTGGATCCCGCCGGTCCAACTTGGCCGTGTGCATCGATTCGATTAGGGTCAGGCAGGGTCTTCACTTCAGATGGATTAGTTTTCGTGGTCATTCAAAAAGGCCTAATGTAAATGACTGATTCGAAGCTCTCCAGGTAACGCTTCCACGCTAAGGGAGGTTCGAATCATCGTGCCGCCGCAGGCGAAGGTATTATGAAATCGGGTACCCGTCGGGCTCACTGAGGCCCCAGAAACATCATAATAGTAACAGACCGCCAGCGGCTTGTGTAGCTCCCAACGGCGGAATTCGAGGGGGCAGGAGCGCCAAAAATCGATTTGTATGTAGAAGTTCGGCCCCTTGCTCGTCTTCGTCCAGATTGGTCGCTCCTTCTAACTCTAGACCAGTATTAAAAAATCTGCGGCTGCCACCCCGCCGGTGACCCCAGAGTCGCCGTCCACGCCAAACTTTTATTTGTCGGTGGCGTGCGGCTTACTGGATTCTTATGCCACACGGCGCCTTTTGCATACGCCATTCGGATGAAGATCATCACAATCATTTCGTATCGCGCGACAACAGGTTAAGATTGGACGATGATGTCGCACAGTTCTATCCGCGTTCTTATTAGCACTTCAATTTTTTGGGCTACCCTTCTGGCCGCGCCACTCTCATTCGGTGCGCGAACCGGACGGCAGCAGGGTCAAGCGCAATTGCTCGATCGTGCCGAATCGCTCTGTGATAATTGCTTCTTCGGTCCGAGCTATTACTATTACTGTTTTGCGGTAGACAATCAGGTTATGATCGGCTACCAGCGAACCCAGGTTCTAAACTGGGAGGACAAATCGAAGAATTACTTAACCCGGGTGCATCCCGCATGGAAGGTCTGGACCGCGCCCGGCGAGACACTGCCCGTCACCTACGATGCCAAACACATCTGGGTTGCTCGACCGAACGGTAAACAGGTAAAGCTCACCCGGAATTCGTCGGCGGACGTCTTCATTAATAATGACCGATGCCGCGTTTCCAACACGGCAAAGACCCGCTGATTGGCAGTTTGCAATTTCCCGTTCGGTCGCCATTGATTGCCGCACGGGATTTTTGCACCTCCCGCAAGGGCGCTCGCATCTAAAAAAGTAGTACCCGAAAGGGAATTCGTGAAGTTCATCCCATTATACGGAGTAAAAACATGTTAAAGAGATTGATGTTCGGTTTGGGAACGGTTGCGCTGGCCCTGGCCAGTGCCGCAGGAAATTACAATGTTGTTTTAGCTCAGCCCGCTTGGGCCGGCAATACCCAACTGAAAGCAGGAGCTTACAAAGTTGAAGTCCAGGGCAATACCGCCGTGTTTACGTCCGGTAAGACGAAAGTGGAAGCGCCGGTGACGATCGAAAAGAATAATCATAAAGTTTCGTCCACTGAAGTGGAAACGTCGGACTCGAAAATTATCGAGATCCGGCTGGCGGGCACCGCCACGAAGCTAGTCTTTAAGCCGGCGACAACTGGGGATGCCAGCAGCGCGCACTAACCCCGAAAAGAATGGTGCGGGGTGAGGATGCCTCATCCCCGTCATCCTTCCTTTATCAATCTTTAGCTAAAGAAATCGCCCGGAACGAGGTTACAAACTCGATTGCGGCGATGTTCCCCTGCATGCCCGAGTATGCAACGCCCTGTTGAATGGTGTAGCCAAGCTTGATTAACTGATGTGTATTGGGACGGAAGCCAGCCGCGAATTCGTAGCTTTGCGATCCGGGGAAAGCACTGGGACGCAAATAACCAATACGGCTTGCGGCGTACCACCGCGCGTTCAGGATCCGCCGAACCTCGACGTACCCCATGTGCTCCGTGAAGGTAGGAATGGCGCGGTAATCCATCTGGAAACGCTGTAACTCTCCCCACGCGTTCCAGTGGCCCCAGCCCCATTGGGCGTCGAGGCCCACAGCACTCCCCGGCAGATCCCGAGGATTCGCCTCTCCCGGAAAGAAGAAGGCAAACTGCCGGTCAAGAAACGGGCCGTAGTAAGCTGAGCCGCCGATTCGAAGGCCCTGGCGAATGGTGTAGCCGAGTCCGCCCGCCCAGTTGCCGTACTGATCGCTATCGAAAACGCTCCTCCGATTCGCGGGGGAGGAGTTCACAAACTGTGCTCGTGCGTCCAGTTTACCGGCGGTGACATCGACTTCAGCGCCAGTGAGGCCCAGGAACGTTACCGGTTTGTAGTAGTAGCCATAAGCGGCCGGCACACCAATCAGCGGATTGACGGCCGAGTCGTAGCGCTGAAGGAACGATCCAAATGCCGAAGACAGTTGTCCCACACGGACGACCAGGGAGCGGTTGTGGTTCCAGAAGCGCGCATAACTGAGATTCAACTGGAGAATATTCCCTTTTACGCCGTAGCCTTGGGTTTCGAAATCCTCCGGAGAATATGGCCGCGATACCACTTGCAGGGCGCCGGAAATGCTCCAGTGCGAATTTAGTTTCCAGGTGGGATAGAGCATTGCGCGGAATCCACCGGTCACCGGCGATCCATCGCGCGGAGGATCGCTGAGCTCCTGCGAATACGATGAGACCGCGCTTAGAGTGGTTCTCACTTCAAATCCGGAATTCGCCTCCTGGGCGCTCGCGGCCGCGGCAAATAGGCAAAGGACGGCCCAGGTTCTCATGGCGCCTCGCTCCGTTCTACCCCCATAAGCTGGTTGGTTTCGCGTGCCATGAGCGCTGCCGGCAGAGCTTCTGGAACAGATCCCGCGGTTTCATTTTCGACCGCTTGCGAAAGACTGCTGAGCGATGCCGTTCCGGCCAGCGCGGCCTGCTGCTTCCGCTGATCCCCGAGCAATGCGAATGCTTCCACCACCGCCGGGTCCATCTCCGAGCCGCATACGCTTTTGAGGATGGCGACGGCCTCCGCGTGGCTCTTGCCGCGGCGGTAGGGACGATCGGAAGTCATGGCGTCGTAGGCATCGGCCACTTTCACAATACGCGCGAGGAGCGGCGTTTCCTCGCCCTTCAAACCGTGCGGATAACCGGTGCCGTCCAGATTTTCATGGTGCAATTCCACGATGCCCAAATAGGATTCAAGGCCCTGAACGCCTGCGAGAATCCGTTTGCCGATGACGGGATGCTGCCGGATCAGTTCGGTTTCCTCCGGCGTCAGGCGCCCCGGTTTTTGCAGAACCAGATCGGAGATGCCGATCTTGCCCAGGTCGTGGAGCAGGGCGCCGACGCGGATAGTTTCCAGATCGCGCTCGGGAAGGTTCATGGCACTGGCAATGGCGCAGGAATACTCGCTTACGCGCCGGCTGTGACCGGCAGTGTAGGCATCTCGCGCGTCGAGTGCCTGGGCTAACGATCCCACAAACTGCACATATGCCCGAGTGAGGCGCCCCCGGCTTTCGCGAACGGCTTTGGCGGCGTGGTTAAATCCCTGCGTAAGATCCCGGATCTCCTGCACGCCGCCATGGCTTTCCGGAAATTCAGGCAGTTCTCCAGTGGGGCTGCTGAGACGCAGATGCGCCGCCACGTCGGCCAGGGGTCGCGCGATCGACCGTGCGGAGAGAGCGCTAATGCCGAGCATCGCGGCGAGCGCTACCAGACCGGCTACCAGAAAGAGTTTCCGGAGGACGGCTTGCAGCGGCGCACTGGCAGCGTCCACGTTTTGGAGACTCCGCAAGATATAACTGTCTCCTCCTGTGGTGGTCAGTCCGAGAGGCAGCGAAAGATAGGCCTGATTCTGAATGCGCGGTTCGCATTCGCTCGCGGGCGCGCACGCCGCCAGAGCCTTCTCAACCTGTGCCGGTGCGACATCCCGCATTTGCATTGCAGCTACCGAGCCTTTGTGCAGCAGCACGGCCGGCACGCCATAACGGGAGATATCGAATCGCGCGCCCACCGTCAGCGTAGCTACCTGCGCACCCGCTTCATGAATGGGAACGGAGGTGAGTTCGTAAAGCCGGTCATCCACCGAAAAGAAGCCATGCTCGGGCGGCTGCAAGCGGATGAGGTTCACCGGCGTGAATCCTCCGGCGTCGCGCAAGACCGCCGCGAGAGGTTCGCCACGGACGCCTGAGACCATGATGAAGTCGAAGTCCAGGGAGTCGCAGATTTCACTGAGCTGGTCCTGCACTGTGTTGCGGGCCTCGTCCTGCGCGGTGCCGTATGCCAGATCCAGCACGCTACTGCGGGCTTGATCTTCCACGCTATGGTGGGGTTGATCTTTTAGGCTTCCGGCCCGCTCCGTTGCCAGGAGTTGCAGACCCGCCTTCAAGGTTGGATTTTCAGCGACGCCCTGCAGCCACTTTCGGTCCCGGACGACATTCCGCGCCTGTTCGCGGGCTAACGCTACCTCGTTGTCCCGGACCGAGGCTCGCAGGCCGTCTCGAACAGTTGCAATCACCGACGTTCTGATGGCCCAAAAGCTTATAGCGAGCAGCACCGCGAAGGGAACGAAGGAGCTGAGGAAGGTGCGTGTCGCGAAACGCATATTCACCTGTGCGCTACGTGCTCAGCGCTGGCGGGTGCGACATAGGGAAGCGTAAAACTGATATTCGCGTCGCTCTTATCGCCAAGTGTCACCGTCTTGCGAAACGTTCCCGTAGCTTTGTGCCAGGCCACGACGGTATAGGTTCCGGCCGGAACATCCTTGAGCGTGAAGCTGCCGCGTTCATCGGCCTGCGCTGCCCAGCGGGTTGGAGCGACCACAATCGTCGCCGCCATATTCGAATGCAAATGGCAATACACCGCGACCAACCCGGGGGCCGGGAACGTCACCGTACGGCTCTGACCGTCGGGATAGTTGCCCAAGTCGAAACTCTTGGCCTTGGATAGCGAGAAGACGTTATGAAAGATGGGATCGAAATTCGGAAAGGCCACCGCGGAACCCGCCGGTATGACCACCAGATCCGGCACAAACCGCCGGTCTCTCTGTTCAATCGAAGCTTTGACAAGGCCGGAAGCAGTGGCGCGCGGACCGTTTTCGATATACACAGCGACGTGCGAGCGCTCAAACGCCAGTGGATCCACTTCAGCATCTGTTCCCAATTCGACGGCCACACCGCGCTGATAGATTCCCGCTGACGCAGTGACGTTGTGGCGAGTCAACTTACGTTCGATGACGATGGTTCCGTGGATATCGGCGCCTGCAAGCAGTCCGCTATAGAGCAGTAGCCCCGATACGGCCTTAGTGAACATACAAGCTAAAGATCGGTTGCGCCTCGCGTAAGGATTATCCTGCAAGCCGGCACAGAGAGAAGATCGCGCGCTAACTAAGGTATTCCTCTTAGTGACGGGCGCCGGGCGTTTGAAATGTGGACCAAACCCTGCTGACGACCTATACTTGAAGGAACCGAGTCTGAGCCGCTCCGCGGAGCCGCAGTTTCGCAATCGAATTACCGTCGCGTGAGGAAGGTCGGACGCACTGAAGCGCTCTGATCGAGTTTTGGAGGATCAGAGTGAAGATCAGGCACAGCACATTAGCAGCTGCGTTTCTTGTATGGAGTCTGCTGGCTGCGAAGACGGCCTCGGCCGTTACGCTGGTGTTTACGTTGTCCGGCAATCTGACCGGAACGGTTGGCGCCAGCACCCTAAACGGAAATGCCTTTCAATTTACGCTGACGCGCGATACCAGCAATGGGGACTCGTCTTCGGCCATCGCTACTTCAATCTCAATCGCCGGAGTGGGCGCCGGCACGTTTAGCAGCCTCATGAACTTTAGCTGCGCCAGTGGGTCGGGGGCCTTCATTCAAAATATTGGGTTCCCGTTTACGGTGGTCGCCTTCTCTGGGTCGGGCTTGAATGGATGGGATTGCTTGAGTCGTCTCGCTCCCGTCTCAGTGACGCCGAGCAGTCCGAACGATTGGACCACTACGCGGACCAGCCTGGGAGATCTGACAGTCACCGGGATGAGTAACTTGATGTTTACCACCACCACTCCGGATGGCCTCTCGATCACCACGAGCCCCACCCTGCCGGCAGGGGCCGCGGGAACATTTTATTCGCAATCCCTTAAGGCCAGCGCAGGCAGCCCGCCTTACGTCTGGTCTCTGATCGCAGGCGCGCTTCCCCCCGGGCTATCGCTGTCGCCCTCGGGCGCGATCACCGGCATTCCCACATCTTCGGGAACCCTGAACTTCACCGCGAAGGTGACGGACTCGACGTCATCGAGCGCAACGCAGACCTTCAGCCTGACCGTGGGCAGCTCTTTAGTGTTCACAAGCGCTTATCGAATACCGCAAATAGTCGATGGAGGCGGCTGGACCACCCGCATTTCGATCATAAATACCGACCAGGTACCGGTCACCTTCACTTTCCGTTTCTGGGGTGACGACGGCAGTGCGATGGCATTTCCCATTCTGAACCAGGCTCCGGGCGTCTTGTCCGGGACACTCGCGCCAGGCGCTACTTTTTTCGCGCAAAGCGCCGGAACTTCCTCCACGCTGCAGCAGGGTTGGGCGGAAGTGGCGACCAGCGGACAGATTGGACTGACGTCCATTTTTCAATTCAGTATCGGGAGTCCCCGGGATTCGCAAGGATCCTCGATCGGTTCGCTATCGGGCAATAGTTTCCTGATGCCGTTTGACAACACGCAGAGCAACGTGACGGCGGTCGCGATCGCGAACACCAATCCCACTCAGCCGCTCACCGTCTCCATGCGGTTTGAGACTGACGGCGGCGCGCAGTCCACAACCTCGATTGTTCTTCAGCCCCATGCGCATCAGGCATTCGTGGTGCCGGCGAATAACCCCGCCGTTACGGGTCTTCGGGGGGCCATCCAGTTCACAGCACCTTCCGCGGATATTGCTGTCATGGGGCTGGAGTTCACCGCGGCCGGGGCCTTTACGTCGCTGGGAGCCTTTTAATAGGGAAAGAGCCGCGCATCACGCGATAATAGTAGACGCCAGCACATCGCTGCGCCGGGTACTCGCGTGTCCAATATTAAAACCGACCAGGCACTTCTCGAAGGTGTGCGCTCCGCAGCCAAACTGCTTGAAGGCATCGCGGCAGATCGGGAGTTGCTGGAGCAGTTGCCGCCCGAGGACCGAGAGCGTCTTCATCGGGCCGTGGCTGAATTTTATCATCCTGATCCGATCGCGCGCCGGCGAATGCTGAAGGCCGCGGAGCGCGAGAAGTCCGCCGCACGCACGCAACGTGTCGATGCCGTGCTCGGCGAGACGGGCATCCGGACGCTGCGGCGGAAGCCGGTGTTTACTACGCCCAATGTTTTTCCGCCCGCGGATTTCCATCCAACCAGTCTCGCCGAGCCCGGCGTCGAGTCTGCCGATTCACCGCATTGTTACGTATGCAAACAGCACTACTCGGTGATCCATCATTTCTACGATCAGATGTGCCCGCAGTGTGCGGACTTCAATTTCCAAAAGCGCACCGAGCTGGCTGACCTGAGTGGACGAGTAGCTCTGCTGACCGGCGGACGCGTGAAGATCGGCTATCAGGCTGGTCTTAAGCTGCTGCGCGCCGGCGCGAAATTGATCGTGACTACCCGCTTCCCCCGCGACTCGGCCCGGCGCTATTCGCAGGAGCCGGACTTTGGTGAATGGGCACATCGCCTGGAGATCTTCGGGTTGGATATGCGCCACACGCCCAGCGTGGAGTCGCTCTGCACGCACTTGCTCGAGACGCTGCCGCGGCTGGACTTCATCATCAACAATGCCTGCCAGACTGTACGCCGCCCGCCGGCTTTTTACACACATATGATGGAAGGCGAGCGAGCGGCTTTACACGATATGCCGGAGACTCTCCGCACACTGCTGGGCTCGTACGAAGAAAAAACTCGCGCCAGGCATCTTGCGCCCGCCGCGGCGGTTGCGGCCCGCGAAGGTCTGAGACGTGCGGCCGAATTCTCCCAAGTTCCCATAGAGGCTGACGATCTGCTGGGGCAGAAGCATCTATTTCCCGACGGGCGCCTCGATCAGGATCTCCAGCAGGTCGATTTACGCGGACGAAACTCATGGCGGCTGCTGCTGGCTGAGGTCTCTTCAGTTGAAGTATTGGAGGTCCAGCTCATCAACGCCATCGCTCCTTTCATCATCAATGCACGTCTCAAACCTTTGCTGATGCGCACTCCGGAGCGCGATAAACACATCGTCAATGTATCCGCGGTCGAGGGCCAATTCTATCGGAACTGGAAGACCACTCGGCATCCGCACACCAACATGGCTAAAGCGGCGCTCAATATGATGACGCGGACTTCGGCGGCGGACTATCACGGCGACGGAATTCACATGAACAGCGTCGATACCGGATGGGTGACCGACGAAGATCCCGTCGAGATCGCCGCGCGGAAAACGACTGAGCAGCGCTTCCACCCGCCTCTTGACATCGTCGACGGCGCCGCGCGCATCCTTGATCCCATCATTAGCGGCATCAAAACCGGAAAGCATGTCTGGGGACAGTTCCTGAAAGATTATCAGCCGACTGACTGGTAGTTACGGGCAACCCTAACCGCCGGCAATGGCCCCCACGATAAGAAACGGCTCCGCCCCTGAAACTACCGCGCTCGGCAAGGGCGTGTCGGGAGGCTCATGGGACAAATCCTTCTCGCAGGCGAAGTACCTCACGTAGGGCCGGCGCTGTTGCGTGACATGCTCGCGGATCGCGCCCTGCAGCACCGGGTATCGATCCTCCAGCGCGTCAAGCAGGGTTCCCACGGTGGTTGCTCCGGTTTCGAGCTTGACCTCGCCCGCCACGCCTCCTAGCGTTCGCAAATGCGCCGGGAGTATCACGCGAATCATGGCAGTGTTTGGACCTCCACCGAAAGTACGGGCGGAAGATCGTGGACGATGGCCGCCCAATTGTCTCCGGCGTCCGCCGATGCGTACACCTGCCCGCCGGTAGTTCCGAAATAGACACCGCACTGGTCCAGTGAATCCACCGCCATGGCATCCCGCAGGACGTTCACGTAGCAGTCTTTTTGCGGCAAGCCCTGGGTGAGTGCTTCCCACTCGTTGCCTCCCGTTCGGCTTCGGTACACCCTAAGCTTTCCGTCCGGAGGGAAGTGTTCCGAATCGCTCTTGATGGGGACTACATACACGGTTTCGGGCTCATGCGCATGAACATCGATCACGAATCCGAAATCGGTCGGCAGGTTCCCGCTGACCTCCCGCCACAAATCGCCGGCGTTATCGCTACGCATCACGTCCCAGTGTTTCTGCATGAACAACACTCCCGGCCGCGAAGGATGCATGGCGACGTGGTGTACGCAGTGACCTACTTCGGCGTCGGGATCGGGGATGTGCTGCGAATGCAGGCCATGGTTGATCGGGCGCCAGGTCTCGCCGGCGTCATCAGTGCGAAACGCTCCCGCTGCGGAAATGGCGATGTACATCCGCTTGGGATCGCTGGGATCCAGAATGACCGTGTGCAGACACATGCCCCCCGCGCCCGGCTGCCAGTGCGGTCCGGAGCCGTGGCCGCGCAATCCCGGCAGTTCCTCCCATGTTTGCGCGCCATCCGTCGAGCGGAATAATGCAGCGTCTTCCACCCCGGCGTAAACCGTCTCAGCATCGCTGAGCGACGGCTCCAGATGCCAAACGCGCTTGAATTCCCAAGGGTGCGGTGTTCCGTCATACCACTGGTGCGTGCCCGGGACACCGTCGTAGACAAACTTGTTCCCGGCCGGTTCCCAGGTTTGGCCGCCATCTTTCGAGCGCTGGATCTGTTGCCCGAACCAGCCGCTGCTCTGCGACGCGTACAGCCGATTCGGATCGACCGGCGATCCCTTCAGATGGTAAATTTCCCAGCCCGCAAAATGAGGGCCGCTGACATCCCACCGCTCGCGCTTTCCGTCGGACGACAGGATGAATGCGCCCTTTTTGGTTCCCACCAGTACTCTTACTTTGCTCATCTTTTCTTTCCCCTTATCGTCGCTAACCTCGCGCAAAAATAAACCCGCTCAGACGTTTTTCACGTAACCACAATCCTACCCACAGCAGCACACCGAAATAAACTGGAGACAAAACGTGAGTGTACAACGGCTCACCGGCGCGCAACTGACTCGCCACAGCACCACCCAGGTAGCCGGTGAGCAGGATCGCGCCAAGAATCGACGTCTGCGGAATGACGTATAAGACGGTACAAACCGCCAATATCGCCCCGATTCCTGCGGCGAGGCTCATAGGGAAGTCCAAACGAGCGAAGCCCTCCACTACGGGCGCCGGCTTGAAGAATTTCCCAACAGCGTCGAAGAGCAGAAACAGCACTATCAACCGCGCATCGTTCGTCCAACCCAAACCCTGCTTTTCGAAAGCGGCGCCGTTTGAGATGCCGTTCCTACACGCTTATCCGCCGTAGCGCCTTCACGCAACCGGATTGCATCGAGAGTGTGCATGACTAGTTCCTCTTCCCCTCGAGTTTCTTCCCAAATTCACGAGCCTTGTCGACCGCTTTGCTCGGGGCGAAATCATCCAGCTCGAAAATCTGCCGGATCTCAATCTCGCTCTCCTCGCCTTCACCGTGGGGAGCCGGGACCCGCTTGGCCCACTCAATTGCTTCCGCCTTGGATTTCACCTGGATAATCCAGTACCCTGCAATCAGTTCTTTAGTCTCGGCGAAGGGGCCGTCGATCACCGTCCGCTTATTCCCCGAGATCCTGACGCGCGCGCCCTTCGAACTCGCCTGCAAGCCTGACAGGTCTACCAGGACCCCGGCTTTCATCAGTTCCTCGTTATACTTCCCCATCGCCGTAAGCAGTTCTTCACTGGGCATCTTGCCCGCTTCAGAGTCTTTGCTGGCCTTGACGATCATCATGAATCGCATTGCATTCCTCCCGAGTAAGTTTTGAAATCTCTAATCTTGAGTCGAAATTGGGGACGCGGAATCGACACGGCCAGAGGCCGAATCTGCCGGCAGGCTCCGCACCTCTACAACGGGCCGGATTTCCACCGTCCCCCAGCGTCCGGCTGGAATTCGCCCTGCGATGTCGATCGCTACATCCAGGTCTTGGGCATCGATCAGGAAGTAGCCGCCCAACTGCTCGCGGGTCTCCGCAAAAGGACCGTCGGTCACCAGCCGTTTGCCATCGCGATGCCGGACACTGGTCGCCGTCGCGGTGGGATGGAGCGGCGCAGCCGCCAGATATTGTCCGCTGGCGCTGAGCTGATGGGCAAACTGCGCCGACTCTTCGTAACACTGCTCCCGCTGGGCCTCGGTCAGGCTCTGCTCGTCCAGGTAAATCAGCAGCATGTATTGCATGTACGCCCCTCCATGAGTGAGTCGAACCCGGACGGCCGGAATCGACAATGACTCAAATATTTTTCTACCATCGTTGCATGCACCGGGATTCCGATGAGGCCGTCGAGAGGGTCTATCGCTCCGATTGGGGCCGCATTGTCGCGACCCTGATCCGGCTGGTGGGCGATTTCGAAGTGGCCGAAGAGGCGGCGCAAGAAGCATTTACCGCCGCCGTCGACCAATGGCGCAGCTCTGGCGTTCCCGAATTCCCTCGTGCCTGGATCGTACAGACGGCTCGCCATAAAGCCATCGACCGCATTCGCCGCGTGACGCGGCACCAGGTAAACATCGCATCCTACGCCGCTTCGGGAATCACTCCCACGGTGGCTGAGCCGAATTATGACACCAACGAAATCCCCGACGATCAACTTCGCCTGATCTTCACCTGCTGCCACCCCGCGCTCGCCCCCGAAGCGCAGGTGGCCCTGACTCTGCATACGCTAGGCGGTCTTCAAACCGACGAGATTGCCCGCGCATTTATCGTGCCGCCAACTACTATGGCGCAACGTCTGGTGCGTGCCAAGCGTAAGATTCGTGACGCCGGTATTCCCTATACGTTGCCTGGCACCCACGACATGCCGGAACGGCTCGGAGCGGTGCTGACCGTGATCTATCTGATTTTCAATGAAGGCTATGCAACCACCAGAGGCCGTCTGGTTCGGACCGATCTCTGCACCGAGGCCATCCGCCTGGGCCGCATGGTGCGGAGCCTGCTGTCGCCGCAGCCGCCCGCGGAGGTGGACGGCCTGGTCGCGCTCATGCTTCTCCATGATGCACGGCGCGAGGCCCGTCTCGATGAGGCCGGTGATCTGATTGTGCTCGAACAGCAGGATCGCAGCCGCTGGGATCAGGTGCAGATCGCCGAAGCCCTGCCTTTGGTTGAATCCGGTTTGCGGTCAGGTCCCGGTCCGTTTGCCGTGCAGGCAGCGATTGCAGCCGTGCATTGCAGAGCGGTCCGGGCGGAAGAGACAGACTGGCTGCAGATTCTCCGCCTGTACGACATTCTTGAGAGCTTGCAGCCCTCGCCGATCGTGTCTCTGAACCGCGCCGTTGCGGTTGCGATGGTGCACGGCCCCCGGCCGGCGCTGGCAATCATTGATGCGCTCGACGCCGCGGGCGACCTGGCTGGCTATCACCTGTTGCATTCTGCGCGGGCCGATTTACTGCGCCGCGCTGGCTCCACGGAGGAAGCGGCAAAGGCCTACTTGAAGGCCCTTGAACTGGTCACCAATGACAGCGAGCGCCGTTTTCTTGAGCTCCGCTTGCAGGCGGTTCAAACCAAAGCCTAATCGGCGTTCCGTTGACGTATAGCCCTTAGCTCTTTCGTTTTTCAGAAATGGTACCGCTGGGCATACCTGCCAGTCGAACGCTACTCTCAGGTTGCAGTACTCTGAATCACGGAACGCTGGGTTACATGCCCTTTTGATGCAAGGAAGCGAAATCGATTCCCTAGACCTTACCATAGGCTGCGCCAACGTGCGTAGGCCCCACCAGAACCGCGGCCCAGCAAGCGCATACGAGAGGTCTAAGAAAAACCCGTACAAATAAATCTACGGGTTAGGAAAACGCGCCGATATGCTTTGGGTACGCAAATAACAGGGAGACCAACAATCATGAAAAAGACATTTATTCTTGCAAGTCTATTATCCGCCTTCGCGCTCAACGGAATCGCAAGCGCGCAGACCGGCTCGGGAACCCTTGGCGTGACCGCCACTGTGACCGGGTCCATCAACCTGACCTTCGTGACCGACGCTAGCGGTCTGGCGGTTACCGGTACGGGCACCAGCACGGCCTCATTGCCCTTTGGAACGGTAAGCATGTACGCCGGCTCCGTTCCCGCCAATGTGACGAAGACGATCCATGGAACCACCTCGTTCGATCTATCCACGCCATTCGACATTCAGGTGGATCTGGCGAATTCTGCCAGCACGACGTATACTCTCACGGCGACACTGGCCACAGCCGATGCGGTTAATGTCTGGTCGATAGGTGCGACTGATATTTCGAGTGCCGCCGCTTTCGCTCTCACTTCGGCTGGTGAATTCGGGTCGGCAGTTCCTTACACTCTGAAGATCAACGTGCCTGCCAGCGAGGCAGCCGGTCTGATCACGAACTCGATTGGGTTCACCGCGGTGGGCGCCTAATCGCGATTCAGGAGCTAGCAGCTAAATACTGACTGGGTCTGAAGCAGGCCCGGTCAGTTTGGTTTTTCGATGAGTGATAAACACACGGCACTATTCCGAGTATGTATGGTGGCGCTCCTGGCCAATATAGCCGCATTCGGGCAGGCCGCGGGCGAGCTTCGCGGCATGACACCCGCGATACCGGCGCCGCCCACGATCACAATTCTTCCGGCCGCAACCGGTGTGTTACTACGCAGCCAGGGCGCGGGCAACGCCTCCCTGAATCTTGGCCGCGTGGCCTACTTCGGCGGTACTTCGACGCCTGGCGCCATCAGCCGGAACATTTCCGGATCGCTGGTGATCTCTACCCGGTTTGGTCTAAGAGTAGATTGTCCGGGAAATTCGGCGTCATCCAAGGTGACGGTGACGATGTCGCGTCTGGATGCCGCCCCTTCGCACGCGATTACCATTGACGGGACTATGGTGAGATCCGCGGCGCAGATGCTGGTGCAATCCATGCCGTGCGGCTCTGGCGGCGAGCACCGGATCGAGGTGGAATTTCCGGCTTCCACACCAGCCGGAACGATTGGAAGTACCGTGGCCTTCGAGGCAACACTCAACAGGTGAACCCGAATGAAAATCAAACTAGGATTGAACCTTGCAGTGATCTCGTATGCGGCGATGGGAGCGATCGCCGGCGCTCAAACTCCGGAGCCAGGCGCCACTGCGAGCGATGCGCCGCGAGTTTCCGTGGCCCTCACCCCGGCCGTCATCATGCTGCGCGGCAGGCCCGGGCAGAGTACTACGCAAACCTTGACGATTGTGAATCACACCGCCAATGAGGTCCGTTTCAACCTGGCGACCGAGGACGTGGTGGTAAGGGACGGCAAGCGTTCCTTCTCGCCGGCCGGGAAGATTGCGAACGGCATTGCCGCCAGCGCGGTGGCATCGCCGGCTTCGGTGGTGGTGAAAGCCGGAGATGAAGCATCCGCTCGGGTTACCTTGACCCTTCCGCCCAAAACCGGACAGCGCGCCGTCGTAACATTTTTCCGGGGTGTCGTGGCCGCCTCAACCAACGGCGCGATCGGCCTCGGCGCTTCCCTGGGCACCCTCATTACGTTTAACGTATCGACCAACTATAAGGTGGAAGCAGGACCGCTCGCGGCTTCCCTCCAGACACCCGCGGCGAACGTGATTTTCTCAGAAGAGTTACGCAATAGCGGCTCCGAGCCGGTAATGCCCAATGGTGTAATCGTGATTCTGAACGCGTCCGGGAAGCGGGTATCCAAAGCGTCTTTTCGTCCGCAGCGCCTGTTGCCCGGCGAGCGCCTGACCTTTACCGCCAGCAATCCGGCGAAGCTCGCTTCCGGCCGTTATCGCACGCTCTCGTCTTTTGAATTCGAAGGTAAGGTTATGACCAGTGCTGGGGAATTCACTATTCCCGATTAGATCGCGGGGCCACCTCCGGTTCGTTCCCTGGTTGCTGGCCGCATGTTGCCTCATGTTGCCGGCGCAGGTTCGTAAAGTCGATCCGCAGAGAGTCATCACGTTTGCAGTCCCCGGAGCCACCGCGGCCTACAGTCTGGATGCATTCACCGCGGAGGCGGCTGCCGATAACGGGCTGGTGTCGGTAACCGGAAATCACCCCGGCACTACCTACGTCGTGGTGGTTGCGCCTTCCGGGGCGCAGACTTTTGAAGTCTTCGTGACCACACCGCCTCCGCATTACCCTCCTGGTTTCGTGATGCCGGTCAATGTCGAGGCCTTGGCGGAAAGCGGCTACTTCGAAGGACGCTACTATTCCACTCCCGCGCAGATGCAGAACCAGCTCGATTTTTTGAAAATCCACGGCAATGATCGGACCCACGTGCACGTCGTCGAAACCACCCTGCTGGGGACGCTTGAACAGGGACAGCCGAGAATTGCGCTGTCCTCGGCAACCTATCAAATCGTAACGCCTCGCCGCGACATCACACTCTTCGATAAATACCTGGACGAATCCCAGCTCACCATTAATGGATCGATTGTCCGCGGATTCCACATGCAGCAAGACAATTGGTTCGTGCACGCCGGCTACACCAGCGTTGCGACTTTCGAGGGGCTCTTCCTGCCCACTCAAGCGGAACTGGTGGCCGGCGGCGGATACCGCTATCCGCTCACCGCGAGTTCGTCGCTCACGGGCTCCTTCTACCAGGTGCAAATCCCGGCTTCGGATCTGCTAGGGCGTTCCGGAAGCATCGGCGATTTGAGATATAGATATGCCCCCCGGGAGAACTTTTGGTTCACGGCCGATCTCGGAATCAGCCGCGGCATTGGCGGCTCGGGCTGGCTTCACTACAAAACCGGGCGCGATACGATCCTGGCGCTGGTGCGCTACATGCCGGCGCCGTTTGCCTCGCTGGGCGCCAACAATTTGCGGGGCCTACATTCGGACGTCTCCTGGACGCGGCACGTCACCGGGAAACTCGAATCGACGGTTACCTTTTATAACAACCATATCGGGCTGCCGAATCTGAATGAAACCACCATTTCGGCCGCGGCCAGCCTGCGCTATCAGCTCACGCCGCACTGGTCCGTTAGCGGTGGAACGCTCGCCTCGAGTTTCCAGTCCCAGCTGCCGCCGAGCCCAGCGCTTCGAAGCTTTACTCTGCCCGCCGGCCTGACTTTTGAGTCGATGCATTTTGGGGCCGCCGGGCAGTATCAGTTCGCCGTTACACCCGGGCGCGAGAGCGGGAGCCAGCAGTCGCGGGCTTCCTTACGCTCGGGTGGGGGCCCGTTCACATTCACCGGCTACGCGGAACGCGACACCGACGCCCCCACTTTGAGTTTCATCTTAGGCCAGGTGCCGGGATTGCAGCAGCTCTTGGACCAACAGGGCCTGCGCGCGACCACGCTTCAGCAAGTCGACGAGCTCTTATCCAGCAATTCCTTCCTCATCGCGGCCGGATATACAAAAGGAGCCACCATCAACCTGGTTCCGGTGCGTACCCAACTCGGCGGCACAGCGGACTGGACCAGCCGGGGAGCGCGTCGCAAACAGTTGAGTTACAGTTTTTTGCTTAACGAAAATCAGACGCTCCAGGGGAGTGCGCAAGAAGTTATCCATACCCTCTCCTACTCGCAGGGCATCACGCATTCCGAAGACGTGTCGCTGGCTTGTTCGATTCAGGGCGTGTCGAATCCTGGAAGTTCGCGGCAGTACACGCCGATCTGTTTTATCGCCTGGAGGCATCAGTTTAACCATGTGCCCTATTTCGTGATTCCGGAACGGCGCGGAACCATCAAGGGAAATGTGTTTCAGGACGATCAGTCCAAGGGCGCCTTCGAGCCGGGCATGCGGCCAATGCCCGAGGTGGAGATCGCATTGGACGATCGCCGGCGTATGCTGACCCACGCGGACGGTTCCTACCGGTTCTCCAACGTGCCTCGCGGGCAACACAGAATTGTGGCGATGTACCATTCTCCGGAGCCGTTTTTCTTCACTACCGAATCCGATCTGGAGGCGCAGGAAAATGCTACCGTCAATTTCGGCATTGGCCATTCCTTGTCCGGTTTGGCGGGACAGGTTTTGAATGACGCCGGGCGAGGGATCGCCGGCGTCACCGTGCAAATTCGGAGTAAAGGCTCCGCCTGGAGCGCTGTCACCGACGCCGACGGAGGCTTTTTCGTAACCTCGCTGGCGGCAGGCGATTATGACGTACAGGTGGATGAAGATTCGCTGCCCGTGGGCTATTCCGCGGAGGCTTTGGGGGAGCACCAGC
>Ga0105240_10001447_pt1 | contig 40574 bp, 31 predicted proteins | sample KBSC54metaG_FD_80426 | JGI IMG/M metagenome (GOLD analysis project Ga0105240, IMG submission 80426) | Corn rhizosphere microbial communities from Kellogg Biological Station, Michigan, USA - KBS C5-4 metaG | ecosystem: Host-associated > Plants > Roots > Rhizosphere > Soil | place: Michigan, USA... | reverse complement strand
TTCCAGGTTCTCGGTGTAACGCTTCACCTGCGGAGCGAGTGCCTGCGCCAAATCGGTTCCCGAACCGCTCTGACTGGCCAGCCGGACCTTCAGTTTGCCTACGATCGCCTGAGAGATCTCGTCCTGAATCTCGAAAACATCCGTCATTTCACGGTCAAATCGTTCAGACCAGAGGTTGTTCCCCTCGGCGACATCGATCAATTGCACGCTAATACGGACGCGGTTACCGGATTTGCGGACGCTGCCTTCCAGCACGCTGAGCACGCTGAGCGTCTCGCCAATTTGCCGAACATCCTGCTGTGTGCCGCGAAAGGCGAAGGCGGACGTGCGGGCGGTAACCCGCAGGTTCTCAATCCGGGTGAGCGCGTTGATGATTTCTTCGGCGAGGCCATCGCTGAAGTACTCGTTCTCTTTATCGGAACTGAGGTTCAGGAATGGAAGAACGGCGATGGACGGCATCGCTTTGGCGGGTGCCGGACGTTTCCAAACACCGGACGACATCATCATAATCCCGGAGCGGGTGGCGAAATAGACCTGCTCCAGGGCCATCTTGACATCGGTCATCGATCGGAAACGCTGGTCAGGGTCTTTGCGCAGGCATCGGGAAACGATTTCCTGAACTTCGGGCGGCGCCTCAACCCCTGCTTTGGCGATGTCGCGCGGGGTGTCGCGCAGCACGGCGGCAAGAGTTTCCAGACCGGAATGCCCGCGAAAGGCGCGCTCGCCGGTCAGCATTTCGTAAAGAACCGATCCGAACGAGAAAATATCGGAGCGCGAATCAATCTTCCTGCCCTCAGCCTGCTCCGGTGACATGTACGCAACCGTGCCGATGATGGCGCCCTCGGCCGTCCGGGGCCTCGTGTTGCTGTGAATCGACATGGTGGCGTCGGACTCCTCGAAGCCCAGGGCGCCCTCGTTCTCAGACAGTTTCGCGAGGCCGAAATCGAGCACTTTCGCTAAGCCATCGGGCGTAACCATGACGTTCGCGGGCTTCATATCGCGGTGGACGATGCCGATATTGTGCGCCGCGGCGAGCGCATCCGCGATCTGCATTGCCAACTTCAGGCAATCAACCGACGGGATTTTTCCCGCCGCGATCATGTCGCCCAAAGTCTGCCCCTTCACCATTTCCATCACAATGCAGTCACCCGCATCAATGGTGACAATGTCGTGAATCGTGATGATATTTGGATGATTCAGGGAACTCGCGGCGCGGGCTTCCTGAAGAAATCGGGCGCGGCGGTCCGGCGAATCGGTCGAACTCGGGATGAGAACTTTGATGGCTACCAGACGGCCCAGTTGCAGATCTTTGGCCTGATAGACCACACCCATGCCGCCCTCGCCTAATTTCCCGAGGACCTCATAGTGCGAGATGGTTGTTCCGACCATTGATGAGAGAGGCGAATTGTTGAGTGTTGCACATCAGCAAGCAACGCTTGCGCGCGTGGCGTAATTAGGGGCGAGCCTGGATCCGATAATCAGCATTATGTATGTCACGGGTTCGATATAGCAACTCAGAATTCCAAACGCAACAATAGCTGGATTTGGCGGGCCGTTTCGTTCAATGGCGCCACGGCGGGGAAGCCGGAAGCGGAACCCTGGCGACCGTACGTGGCCAGGCCGAACGTTTTGGAATCGGGATCATAGAGATTGTCCGGATTTCCGAGATTGGCGTGGTTCAGAATATTGAACGCATCGGCGCGAACGGAAAGCCGGGTACCCTCGCGCAGCCGGGGAATAGAAAAAGAGCGGGCGAGAGAGACATCGGCGTTGTAAAGCCCGGGTCCGCGGAACGCGTTGCGGCCCGATGTGCCGGGCGCGTTCGGGCCGGGCACTCCGAATGCGGCTTTATTCAGCAGATATACCCCGCCCACACCCGTGGGTGGGTTGGAATAGACCGCGCTGCCCGCATTCAGCAGATTAGCGCGCTGATTCTGAATTGTGCCGCCGAAATCCGGAATATCGGGGCTGCTGGCAAGAACCGTGTAGGGTGTTCCCGTGCGGAAGGCGGAGAGAAACGAAAGTTTCCAGTTCTTCGCGACGCGCCGGCGGGCTTCGGGCTGCCAGATACCGAGCAGAAAAAGATTGTGCCTCTGGTCGAACGCGGAACTGCCGCGATCGGCACGGCTGTCGAACTGCTTCGCGAACGCTGAGCGAAGTGTATTGCCGCCGCTGTTAATCGAGGTGAAATTCAGGTCAAAGAAGTCGCCGGTGAGCGGATCGCTCTGGTTGTCGATGGAATGGCTGAGCGTATAGGATGCCTGCGCTTCAATTGTGCGAGACCGATAGCGAACCCGTGTGCCAAGCGCGTAGTAATCGCTCAGACCCTGAGACGATCTCCAGGCAACTTCGGCCAGGTTGGGGTTTGGCTGGCCCAGGCCGACAGTCGTCGTGAAGTTTCGGTTGACCAGGTCGGTACTGATGAGCCGTCGCCCCAGCGTCGCGGTCCCGTTGACTTCGACGGTCAGATTGTCCGTGACTGCCTGCTGAACCCCCAGAAAAGAATTTTGCGAATAACCGTTGCGCAGTTTCGGGTCGAAAAGCGTCAGGCCGGGGAAATCGTTAGTAGCCGGCGAATAGAGCTTCAAGGCCGCGGAAACCGGCTGCAGGAAATTAGTCGTACTGGCGTCGAGGTAATAGAACGGCAGCAGGACGCGGTTGTTCCGCACGTTCTGCCAAAGGTTGTCGAAGATACGGTCGTAGAAGATCCCATAGCCGCCCCGCAGGATCGTCTTCGACTTCCCGAGCGGGTCCCACGAAAAGCCGAAGCGCGGCGCCCAATCCCCGTTATCGGCCCCGAAAATCTGCTGATTCCCCGATGCGCCCACGACCAGACTGCCCGATGCGAGCCGCTGATTGAAATTCGAACCGTTGCCGAGCGTGACGATCGCATCTTTAACAGAGCCGGTGTTCTGGGGAGCGCCGAAGCGTTCGTAACGAATTCCGTAGTTCAGGGTTAGCCGGGGAGAAACCCTGAAGCTGTCCTGCACAAAGAAATCACTCTGGCCGTATTGATAGGAGCGATTGTAATCGGGCTGCACCGGCATCTTCGAAGTTCGGTCGATTGTTGTGCGGAAAACGCTGGGCGCATCGAGAGCGAAATCGGTAACACCTTCGAAGATGTATTCCGAGTCTCGCCCGGCCGTCAGATAGCCACTGTTGAAGCGGAAGAGCAAACCGGCGCCCGCCGTGATTACGTGCCGGTTACGCGTCCAGACCAGGCTGTAGATGGATTCGAGAGAGCGGTTGTGGTTCCGATAGGCATAGAACGCGGGACTGCCGGGCAATACAACGCCATCCTGCTCCGATACGAGAGTGGGGATTTCGGGGTGGGCGCGATCCCACCAAAGATTGTCGTCACTATAGCTAACCTTGACTTCACTGGTGATACGCGGGGTCCAGGAACGCTGCCAGTTGTATGCGATTCCGGTAGTGTGCTGCTGTAAACCGGAGACGAAATCGGGGTAAGGGGTCCAGATGAAATCGGGCTCGTTCACGCGATTCAGGGCCAGGCGGGCCATGAAGTGGTCTTTGCCGGCTTTGGTGGTGTAATCGCCGCGTTCGAGCGCGATCAGCCGGTCTACAACCACCGGCGGCGCAACTTTGTAATCGTCGAAGACGCGGCGGGAATTGATAACCGGGCCGGGGTACTGAGTCAGCAGTTGTCGCGAGATTCGGGTGGGAGGCAGGCTGAGCGCTGAGATGAAATTGGTGGTGGGGAGTTCGAGGATTTCCGAATCCATCTTGCTGTGGCTGATCATTTGCTCAAGCGAGCTTGAAATGAAAAGCCGGTTGCGAAGCGCGCCGCGAGGGATGATCGGCCCCCCCACCTGGAAGCCGAATTGATTTTCTTTCGTGGGGCGGCGCGCCAGACCGCGCAGGTTATCGCCGAAATCATTGGCGTTGAGCGCCTCATTCTTCAGGTACTCGTAACCGATTCCGTGATACGCCGTGCTGCCCGCGCGCGTTACGGCATTGGCTATAAATCCCGCCGTGCGCCCGTACTCAGCGGAGTAGTTATTGGTGGAAATGCGATACTCCTGGACGGCTTCGGGCGCGACAGGGCTCAACGGGCCGGTGATTAGATAGTTGTCATTCTCGACGCCGTCAAGCAGGTAGTTCGAGGATGAGGGGCGCTGTCCGGCAACGCTGATGCCGAGTCCGCGACCTGTGCCACTGTCCGCCGCGACACCGGGAAGGCTCACCAGCATTGTGTAAACGTCACGGCCCAACAGCGGGAGATCGCCGATTTGAACGGGGTCGATCACGTAACTGGCCGAGGTATCGAGCGAGCCCTTCTGCCCTTTTTGAGATTCGAAGGACCCGGAACGGCTGGAATCCACGTCGGGGCCATAGAAGGTGACGATGGTTTTAGTGCCGGGAAGGAACACGCTGCGATATTGGCCGGCTTCCCAAACGTCGTTCAGCGGGCGAAGGCGGAAATCGAGTTGCACGCGCCCCGCGACGGGGAGTTCGAGTTGCTGGAGTTCCTGGGGCTGGTATGTCTCAGAAGTCGCGCGAACCGTGTACGTTCCGGCAGAAAGCAGCGGCAGGAAGTAATAGCCGAGTTTGTCGCTTCGCAGAGTGCCGCTGGCGGCAAGCGTGGAACTGGAGTAATTGACCGAAGCGCCCTCAACCGGGCGGCCTGTAACAGAATTCAGAATGCGGCCCGAAATGAGGCCCTGTGTGGTTTGCGCGTTGAGCGCGGGCAACGCTGCGATCAACGCCGCAGCCAGGCGGAAGGCACTGCGCATAGAACCCTCAGTATACGAGGGATGGACGTTTTCACCCAAAAGTTTAATGTGGTTTGAGCCTGCGATAACCTATCCGCCCCGGTGTCGCTGTGTCTGCCCCCCGGGACACATCTGACTGGAGAGGTGCCTCAAATTGCAGTGCCTTCAACAACGCCACCTCAAATTGAGCGGCACCTGCCAGACCTCAGCCGCGCCATGGTTCAGATACGTTTGAACTGTGGCGTAACTCTCGGCGCTTCGTTCAGTGGGCGAGATGATTTCTGCGGCAAGGTCGGGCGAGCCTGGGACAGGGACGCGGTCCAAATCTAAGGCCCGAACCTTTCGGCCCAGGAGTACGGAAAGGGCAAACTCGACATCCGCTAAAGCAAGGCCCGCCTGCTGAAGAAATTGCTGGAAGATGTCATGATCCTAAACACGACCCTCTGATGACGTGGCGTGGCGCCGGACACCTCGATCAGATCTCCTTCAACGAGTTCCCAGCGTCGCCCTTCTTTCAAACGGAAGTGCGTCGAACTGCGGCCCGGACATCGTGGCGGTTGTCGCCATGCAGATGCTCCAGCCCTATTATTTCAATTTGCGCCCGAGGGGTGCTATCCCATCGCAACGGCTTCGATCGCACTTTCGGAACCAGCCACGACCGTAACAGCCATGGGAGCATACACAAATCGACGCTCACGAAGTCCGAACTTATGCATCAGGCGACCGACGTGGTCCTGATCGTACCGAATAGCAAACTTCCGCTCGATCGCCTCGGCCAGTTTGCCTGTAGTCCAGCGGTCGGAGGAAAATCCGTGCGCCGCCGCGCCTTCGAAATACATCCTGCGGATAGAATCCACCTGGTCTGCTGTAAGCCGGCTGGGGCGTCCGGTGGCGCGGCGTTTGCGCAGGGCATCCACGCCTTTCACCACGATGGAACGGTGCCAGCGGGAGGCAGTTGTGCGGCTCACGCCATGTCGGCGCGCCACCTGTGATTGAGTAGCGCCGTTGAGCAGATCCTGTGCGGCTGCCAGACGGCGAGTTTCCATGTCGTCGCGATTCTGAGACCTTTGCGGGGCAAGCATCATCTCGAAACGCGCGGAATTTAGACCAGAGCACCCCCAGAATACACTAACGACGGAGAGCCTGTAAATTGTTTCCTCAGCAAAATCGAATTGTCGTCCGCAATGTGACCAAGACCTACGAAGGCGGAGTCGAGGCTCTGCGCGGGGTTTCGCTCAATTTTGCGGCCGGCACGGTGACGGCTTTGGTGGGGCGCAGCGGTTGCGGGAAGACCACGTTGCTGAACCTCTGCGGGGCCATGGATTTCCCCTCTTCGGGTGACGTTCGGGTGAGCGGCAAGCAGACATCGGAACTGGCCGATGCGGAACTCACGGCCCTTCGGCGCAAGGAGATTGGCTTCGTTTTTCAGTTTTTTCAGCTCCTGCCTTCCCTGACCGCGCTGGAGAATGTGGAACTGCCGCTGCTGCTCTCGGGCGCAAAAGACACGGAGAAAACCGCACTTGAGCGACTCCGTTGGGTGGGGTTGGAAGAAAAAGCGGGTGCGCTGCCGTTCCAACTTTCGGGAGGGCAGATGCAGCGCGTCGCTATCGCCCGGGCGCTGGTGAATAACCCGAAGATCCTCATTGCCGACGAGCCTACGGGGAATCTGGACACAGTCAGCGGGGACGCGGTTTTGAAGCTGATCCGGCGGGCCGCGGATGAGTTCGATGCGGCGGTGGTGGTGGCAACGCATAGCGCGGAGGCTGCCGCAATCGCGAATGTCCGGGTGCGCATGCGCGATGGCCTGATCGAAAGCGTGGACGCTTGAAGCTGTTCTACCGGTTGATTCTGAGACCGCTGCGACGGGATCTTTCGCGGTCGATATTGACAGTCTTATCGATTGCGCTCGGTGTTGCCGTGGTGATCGCAATCGAATTGGCGGGCGATGCCGCCACTGGATCGTTTGAATCGTCTTTGACCACGCTCGTGGGCAAGGTGGATTACGAAATCACCGCGAACGGGGGAGTCGACGAAGGGTACCTCGCGGCTCTGGCGGCTTTGCCCATCGACGCGCGTTTCTCTCCGGTGATCGAGCAGCCGGTCGTAATCGCCGGACGCGCCTCGACGATACTGTACGGCATCGATGTGATCGCCGCGGGCCTTGGCTCTGGCCCCGGCTCGGAATTTTCGGCGGCGCAACTCGAAACCAACGCGGTGGTTTCGAGCGATCTCGCCGCGCGCCTCGGATTGAAGAAGGGCGATTCTCTCACGTTAAAAGGCCCAGGCCACTCGCGAACTTTCACGATCCAAAATATTGCCGAAGGCCAGAATACCGGTTGGGTGGGCGTCGATATCGCCGCGGCGCAGCAGTTACTCGACCTGTACGGAAAGTTGGACCGCATCGAGGTGTTTCTCGGTCCGGACGAGGATCTGACGCGCGCCGGCGAACGGATCAAAGCCGTGCTGCCCCGCACGTATGACGTGGAGACTCCGGGCGCCCGCGGCGAAGAGAACCGCCGAATGCTGCGCGCGTTTCGGTGGAATCTGCGGATTTTGAGTTATATCTCGCTCCTGGTGGGCGCGTTTCTGATCTACAACACGATTGCGGTGAGCGTGGTCAGGCGGCGAACCGAGATCGGCATCCTGCGGGCCATCGGAACAAGTTCGCGCGGGGTATTGCTGATGTTTCTCGGCGAAGCCTCCATGCTCGGTCTGCTCGGATCCCTGCTGGGAATCGGCATGGGACGGCTGTTGGCCGGCGCGATCGTCGGAATGATTTCCGATACCGTGAATGCATTGTTCACAACGAGCACTCCCGGAGCACTCGGGCTTTCCTCGGAAACGGTGACCGCCTCGCTGATTATCGGGACAGGAGTTGCGTTTCTCTCCGCTCTAATCCCGGCGCGCGAAGCGGCACGCGTGCCGCCGGCCGAAGCAATGCGGAGAGAATCGCGCGAGCATGAGGCGCGCCTCAATGTCCGCCGCGATCTCGCGCTGGCGTTAGCGGCCGCACTCCTTGCGGTGATCTTATGCCAGTTCGGCCCTGTCGCGGGCAGGCCGGTTCTGGGATACATCGCCACACTGTTCGCAGTAATCGCCGCGGCCTTGGTTTCTCCGGCATTCGTAACCGGAACCATCCATCTCTTGCGCGGCGGGCTCAAAAGGGTTGCGGGCGCCGCGGGATTGATCGCCGGTCGCAGCTTTGTGGCTTCACTGGCAAGAACGTCGATTGTGGTGACCGCCCTGGCGACGGCGATCTCCATGATGGTCGCCGTCGGAATCATGGTCGGAAGTTTTCGTGAGACCGTGCAGGTTTGGCTCGACAGCCAACTGCGCGCTGACATCTACATGCGCGCGGCGGGGCGCCCTACAGCAGGGATTTATCCGCCCATTGACCGAAGGGTTCCGGGAATCGTTCGGGCCACGCCGGGTGTCGCTGATGTCGATATCTTCCACGCCTTCCCAATTCATTTCGAGGGGACCCAGGCCACGTTTGGAGCAGGGATCATGGACATTGTCCGGCGGCGGCGCTCCATGCGATTTCTGTCGGGCGACCCGGGCGAGATCCTGGCCTCACTTCCCGGGCGGGATCGGGCGATTGTCAGCGAACCGTTCGCGAATAAGCATCGCGTTCGGGCGGGGCAGGTCCTCAGAATCCCTCTCGGCGCGCGGGAAGTGGCTTTGAAGGTAGCGGGGATTTACTACGATTACGCAAACGACAGAGGGTTTATTTTGGTGGACCGAAGCACGTTAATGCATTATCTGCCCGATCAGCCCGTAACCAATATCGCGGTGTATGCGGCTCCCGGCGCAAACCCGGAAAAAGTACGGCGGGAACTGGAGAACCGGCTGGCCGATTATCCCTTAGTGATGGCTCCGAACGAAGTTCTCCGGCGGGGAGCCATACAGGTTTTCGATCGTACATTTGCGGTGACTTATGCCTTGGAAGCGGTGGCAATTCTGGTTGCCATGCTGGGCGCCGCCAGCGCACTGCTAGCATTGGTATTGGATCGCCGCCGCGAAATCGGCCTGATCCGGTATCTGGGAGCCGCCAAAGATCAGGTCCGCGGCATGATCCTGACCGAGGCCGCGCTTCTGGGATTTCTCGCTGGACTGTTGGGTTTGGTGCTGGGTACGGCTCTTTCCCTCGTCCTGATTTACGTGGTGAACAAGCAGAGTTTCGGGTGGACGATTCAGTTCCATCCTCCGGTTCTCCTGCTGGGCGGCGCGTTGTTGCTCGTCTGGGCCGTTACGGTTCTGGCGGGCGTGTGGCCGGCACGATTTGCGGCTAACCTCGAACCGGCTGAAGCTGTTCACACCGAATAACCCAATACTGAAAGACCCTTCAAACTTCCAATGAGTGAAAACATCCGAAATATCGCGATCATCGCGCACGTTGACCACGGCAAGACCACCCTCGTCGACGCTATGTTGAAACAAAGCGGCATCTTCCGCGCCAACGAGGCCGTGGAGGATCGCGTCATGGACTCGAACGACCTCGAACGGGAACGCGGCATCACGATTCTTTCGAAGATCACCGGCGTACGGTTTCACGGGACCAAGATCAACATTGTCGACACTCCTGGCCACAGCGATTTTGGCGGCGAGGTAGAGCGTGCGCTCAAGATCGTCGACGGCGTGATGCTTCTGGTGGACGCGAGCGAAGGCCCGTTGCCGCAGACCCGGTACGTTTTGATGAAGGCTCTGGAGGCGAATCTCAAGCCCATCGTTCTGATCAATAAGATCGACCGGCCGGACGCGCGTCCCCAGGAAGTTTTGAACGAGGTTTACGACCTGTTCATCGATCTGGGCGCTCATGAAGATCAACTGGACTTCCCGGTGCTTTACGCGGTCGCGAAGAATGGTGTCGCGAAAACTTCCCTCGAAGATCCCTCGGAAACGCTGGAGCCTTTATTCGAAGCGATCGTGAAGCACATTCCGGCGCCTGGGGGAGATCCCGACGCGGTGTTGCAATCGCTCGTGGCGAACCTCGATTACAGCGAATATTTGGGCCGCCTTGCGATCGGTCGCGTGTTCAACGGAACGCTGCGCCACGGGGACGAGGTGGCAATTTGCCATCTGGACGGCACCGTGCAGAAGACCCGGATCACCAAGCTGTATTCGTTCGAAGGCTTGAAGCGCGTGGACGAAACCATCGCGCGGCCCGGTGACATTATGGCGGTGGCCGGCGTGGAAGGAATCACCATCGGCGAGACGATTACCAGCGCGGCGACGCCCATGCCGATGCAGCGGATTCAGATCGATGAACCCACTATCGGAATGGTCTTCTCCGTGAACAGCTCACCGTTCGCGGGCCGCGAAGGCTCTCTCGTTACATCGCGCAATATCCGCGACCGTCTGGATAAAGAACTCCTGACGAACGTTTCGATCAAGGTGGAAGCGATCACGCCCGACACGTTCCGCGTGATGGGTCGCGGCGAACTGCAACTGGCGATCCTGATCGAGATGATGCGGCGCGAGGGTTTCGAACTCTCGGTGGGTAAGCCGGAGATTCTGACGAAGACGATTGATCACAAGCTGATGGAACCCCTGGAGCTCCTGGTAATCGATTGCCCCGAGCAGTATATCGGGGTCGTGATCGAGAAGCTCGGCAGCCGCAAGGGCAAGATGAGCAAGATGGTGAACAACGGAAGCGGGCGCGTCCGTCTGGAGTTCCATATTCCGTCGCGCGGCCTGATCGGGCTGAGAAGCGAGATTCTGACGGATACTCGCGGAACCGGTATTTTGAATTCGCTGTTCGACGGGTATATCGAATGGCAGGGCGATATTCCGATGCGGCCGACGGGTTCACTGATTTCGGATCGCGCGGGCAAGAGCACGGGAAATGCGATCTGGAATCTGCAGGAGCGCGGCGAGATTTTCATTCATCCGGCCGTGGAAGTTTACGAGGGGATGATTGTGGGCGAGAATGCGCGCACGAACGATCTCGACGTGAACATTGTGAAGGAAAAGAAGCTGACCAATATGCGCTCGTCGTCCGCCGATGAGGCGATGAGGCTGGTGCCGCCGAGACTGATGAATCTGGAACAGGCGATCGAGTTTGTTCGCGAGGATGAGATGGTTGAGGTGACGCCCGTTTCGATTCGGTTACGGAAGAAGATCTTGAAGGCCAATCAGCGGTAAGCGGAATCGGATAGAATGAAGGAACGCACCCGTAGCTCAGCTGGATAGAGCGTTTGCCTCCGAAGCAAAAGGTCGCCTGTTCGAATCAGGCCGGGTGCACCATCTAACAACTTCCCCGAGCAGCGGGCAGGCTCTCCGGAATCATCTCTTTCAGTTCCTCGCGAATGATCCGTCTCAGCGTCTCCTCAATCCTCGGTCCATCGGCATATTCGCGAAGCGCCGCATTGATCGGCGTTTGATAGATAGCCGTTGACGCCCCGGATTGCTCCGCCATTTCAAAAAACGGTCGACAATTTCCTGATCGAGCCGGATCGTGATCCGGGCTTTGCCCCTCGGGCCAGGGTCGCGGCGGAAGGACCCTGCCCCGTTTACCTTTGCTGAAATCGTACCGATCTTTTATAGCTCTGCCTCGTACTCCTCGCGCTCACGTGGTTCGGCGGCACGCCCGCAATGATCGGGATGTCTTTGCCGCGCCAAGTGGATACCACCACAAGCATCCGGCCCATTGCACCGGAATCGCTTGGATACCCGTATCCCATGCGCTGCGGAAGTTGATACCTGCCTTGCTCTCTTCATCGCACTCGAAGCCCAAAAGTTCAGTGTACGGACGACTTGTGCATACGTCAGGCCGTGGACCGTCCATCACCGTCCCACCAAAAGTGGGCAGCCGCGGCGGTTGTCGCGAAGCGTTTGGTCCTCAGCGGAAGTGACGCCGGATCCCCAGGCAAAACCAGAGATCTACCGCCCTTCACCGTCGCTCCGCATCAAAAATTGAAACGGGCCTGCAGTTCGAGTCGCCGGTTATTCGAGCTTCCTCCGAAGGCGCCGGAACCTCCCGCGATCTGTGTCGATTCGCCAAAGAACGGAGAGTTGATGTTTCCCACCACCGGTCCCCGATTCACGTAATTCAGCACATTGCGCGCCGAGATTGCAAACGTCAGGTTATACCGGCGAGTGGCTGTGACCGCGCCGGTCGCCGACTGGGCCGCGGACGCCGTCGTGTCCGGGCCGAACCCGAACGTTTTCGCCAACCGCAGATTTACGTTGAATTGCCCCGGGCTGCGTCCGAAATTGCGAGGCAGGATGGCTTCTCCAGGTGTGGGGTTCGGGTCAAGCAAACCATATGGAGTGGACAGCACCCCTGGCTGATTTGCATTCTGGGCAATGCCAGGTCTGGCCGTCAACAGCGTATCGCCGTAAACATCCTGGCTGGTCAGAATGTTGAAAGGTCTTCCTGACTGCACGCTCACAAACGGATTCAAACGCAGTCCCCATTTCCACGCGATTGAACCGCCGAACCCCCCTCTGTTTCGTACATCCGTTGAAGCGGGCCCGTATTCATCGCGCAGGTCATACTGATTGGCCGGGGAAGACCCCACGCCATCGGTGTTGCTCTTTGCGAAGTTCAGAGAATAGTACCCGAACAGAGAGAGCTTTGCATTCACCTGCGAGTTCAGATTCACCGTGAACTGGCTCTGGTTGTACAATCCGGCTGACTCAATCTCCTGAATCGGCCCGGCACTACCGAACGGATAAATACCGCTGCCCGGAATTCCAGTGTAAGTCCCGGGGAGCGGTGCATTGATGTTTCGCGAAAGCAGCTCGTGCAGCCCATGCGTGTGAATCATGTTTACCGCCAGAGTGGTGTTCCAGCGCAGTTGCCGTTCCACGCCAAGCGCCGATTGAATCACGTAGGGCGCCTGCAGAGAAGAACTAATGGTATGCACCGTCTGCGCTTTTGAAAAGCTTCGCAGCGTGCTTGCGGAAGGAACATTCGGGAAGGTATCCGGATTCGGCACCACATATTGCTGCTGACTCACGCCGTTGAAGCGCTGCGCCAGCAAGACGTTCTGCTCAGAGAACCGATCATAGAAGATCCCAAAGCCGCCGCGAACCACGAACTTCGGTTTGCCCGCGCTGGAGGCTGCGCCCGGTGCCCACGCGATTCCCAGGCGCGGCGCCCAGTCCGCGCGATCGCTTATGTTGTCCTGGGTTTCATAGCGCAACCCAAGGCTGAGCGTCAGGTTGGGCCGCAGCTTCCAGTCGTCGCCCGCAAACAGCCCCGCGTCGTAGCCGCCCGCGTGGATGAATGGAATTCCCGCGTTAATGGTGAATTGTGTCGCCCCGCCGCCCAGTGCCCGAATCTGGGCGGCGGACAGGCCCATTTTCCCGAACAGAAGAGTGCGACGGTACTGTTCGATGGAACTGATGGTCGCGCATCCCAGGGCAGAGGGCGCGGCGGCCTGGCAAACAATCCCCGGCGCCACGGGCATGTTATCTGAATCCAGTACCGGCGCATAGGCCCCCCCAAACGTGTAGGTCCCGTTGAAGTTCTGCATCGAAGTGTCCTGAATATCCACGGCTCGCAACCGAATTCCAAATTTAAAGGAATGCTGGCCCGAGGCAATGCTGGTGTAGTTCTGCACTTCGTAGTGGTGATGGATGTAATCGTGGATGCCGGTAGCCGAACCGCCGCCGTTGAAAGAATTCGAAACGATCAGGGCGGGGTCGGTATCCGCGGCCGATTGAGTGTTGTTCTGATGCCTGAACTGAATGTGCGTTTCATTGACCACTTTGGGATTCAGCACCGCCGTCTCCGTCAATTCAAAAGCGTTTTCTTTCGCAAGCGATCGGTACGCCTGCGTCGCGAGGTTGAAATTTCCAATGCCGGCATTGCTGCTCTCATCGCGTGTCAGCGTATAGCGAAACACAAGGGTATTGTTCTGGCTTAGCTGATAATCCAGCCGGGAACTGGACCGCAGGCGCCTAAGCGGGCTGCTGAAGACCTGGCTGAAAGGATTCACCGCCAGGGTGGCCGGGTCGAGCGTTATGGCGTTCACGATACCCCCGCTCTCTATGTCCCGCTTATCGATATCCGTAAACAGCGACGCGTTCTTTCCGAGTGGCCCGCCCACATTGCCGCCGTATTCTTTCAGGCTGAATGGCGCCTTTTCCGCCGCGAACGGATTGCGCGAATTCAGCGCGTCGTTGCCGTAATTAAAATAGGTGCCCCCGCGGAACCGGTCGGATCCCGGTTTAGTCAGGATTTCGATGCGGCCAAAGCCGATGGAATCGTATTCCGGTGAGAAAGGATTCTGATTCACGCGTATTTCTCGAATCGCGTCCTTGCTGGGCAGAGGCGCATCGCCGCCCGAAAAGCCGTCGATGTAGATCTGACCGCCATTTGGTCCCGCCGCCGGACCGGCAAGCGCTTCGAGATCGGCCTGCAGGTCGTCGGGGTCATCCGCCAGAGCCGCCAAATCATCGCCGTGCATCACGAGGGCGGACGCATTCTGCGAAGGATCGGTGGAGATAACGGGGCCTGCGTTTTCCTGCACCGTGATCTCCTGCTTGTTTGCCGCCACCGCGAGGGCGATGTTGAGCGTGGTCAGCCCCGCTCCGACTGTGACGATAGACGGTTTGGTTTGCTGAAACCCGGCGGCCTCGGTCTCTACTGAATACGCGCCGGCAGCAAGCCCGCTTAACAGATATGCGCCGTCCGCGCCGGAAATGCAGCTTTTCTCGTTGCCGTCAGTCAGCGCGGTGACCTTGGCGCCCGGAACCAGGGCGCCGGATTGGTCGGTAACAACGCCTTTGAGGCCGCCGGGAAGCGGCTGCGAGAATAACTGCGCACACGGTACAACAAGGAACAGGATGGGGAGAAAGAGGAAGGGCTTGGTCAAGCACGATTATACCTTTATCGCTAACTCCTCACTGAAATGGTGTTCTTGGGGCGTGTTGCTTCACTCTCGCCGCATTACATCTTCTAGCCCTCCCACATGAATTTCCAGGCCTTCGGTGTGCCGGGATGAAAAGATGTTCATCTGGCTTGCGAATTGCATTTATTCCACACGGGAGTAACATCCTAAATCGAGGTAATTACATTATGCTGAAAATATTAGCTTTGCCTGTCTGTGCCACAACCTTCCTGTTGTTTTCTAGCGTAAATTTGCCTGCCCAAAATACGCAGGCCGATAAAGACGCGCACAAAAACAGCATGGAACAAAAGGAACAGACTAAGACCACTACCGGTAGCGGAAGCAGCAAAATGAATTCCGAAACCGTCCACGGGAAAGTCGAAAGTTACGATCCGGGCAAGTCGATCAAGGTCACTGTACCCGGAACCGTTATGAATACCAAAACATTCGATCTCTCCGGCAACGACATTACAGCCAACGTGCCTTCGAATATCAAAGTTGGCGACTGGGTTCGGGTTCGCGAAAAGACGGACACCAAGGGCCATAAAACGGTGACCGTAAGCCCCTCATCGGAAAAGCACTCCGGTAAGGTAAAAACGTAACTTCCGGCGCGCAGCGCTGAAACCCGGTTTCGGCGCTGCGCGTTCAACAGGCGGTTGTCACGGGCGGAAAATTCCCCGATGATGATCTGGTGAACAGAATCAGCTTTCTTACCGCGTTTGTGGCCTGCGGCCTGGCACACGCCCAGAGTTCTCAGGCAATCCCCTCCATCATCGTTGCCAGGGCCAACAGCTTTCTGAGTTCGCTCGATGCCGGGCAGCGTTCGAAAGTGCTCTTTGAGTTCAACGACGCGGCCCAGAGGGTGAAGTGGTCGAACCTGCCCACCACGATGGTCCAGCGCGCCGGGCTTAAACTGGGCGACCTGAGTGGGCCGCAAAAGAATGCGGCGATGGCGCTTGTGGCTTCCGCGCTCAGCAAACGCGGATATGAAAAAGTGCTCGCCATCATGGAGGGTGATGAGGCGCTCAAGATCTCGGGCGGCGGTCGGTGCGGCATGTTCGGCCACGATCTCTTCTACATTTCCATTCTCGGAAAGCCGTCCGTAAAAGAACCGTGGATGCTTCAATTCGGCGGCCATCACCTCGCGCTGAACGTCACCATGGTGGGGCGCGAGGGGATTCTCACGCCCAGTCTCACCGCCGCCCAGCCGGCAAAATATACCGTCGATGGGCATAGCGTGCGACCGCTGGGAGCAGAGAATGATAAGGCGTTTTCTCTCATCAACGCCCTCGACGAAGGTCAACGGAAGCAAGCCATTCTGAACTATAAGGTTGCGGATCTTGTGCTCGGACCCGGCCAGGACGGAAAGACAATTCAGCCGGAAGGAATGAAAGTATCCGCGATGAATGCGAACCAGCAGGCAATGCTGGTGGATCTCATCGCGGAATGGGCCGGGATTGTTCACGAAGACGCGGCTGCGGCGCGTATGGCCGAGATCAAAACGAATCTCAAAGACACCTGGTTTGCATGGAGCGGGCCGACCACGAACGGAACTCCGGCCTATTACCGTATTCAGGGACCGACGCTTGTCATCGAATACGCGCCCCAGCCGCTCGGCGGCGATCCGACCATGCATATCCATACCATTTACCGGGATCCAACGAACGACTACGGAAAGAGGTCGGCAGGTCGATGAACCGGGCGGGCGCCATCGCGCTGCTTGCTGTCAGTTTGGGGTTGCCCGCGCAGGCACACCGTCTCGACGAATATTTGCAGGCAACGCTGATCGGCGTCATGCGCAATTCGGTGGAGGTGGAGGTCCACCTGACGCCTGGCGTGGCGGTTCTGCCTGTCGTTATGGCGTCAATCGACCGAAATGGGGACGGACGGATTTCCGCCGACGAGGAACGGGCATACGCGGAGTTGGTGGTTCGGGATTTGGAACTCCGTGTAGATGGTCTCCCCATCGCGCTCAGCTTAGCGGAGCGCACTTTTCCGGCGCCCGAGCAGATGCGGGAAGGATTGGGGGCGATCCGTCTGACCCTGCGAGGCATGTTGAAGCCAGACAGTGCCCGCCATATCCTGCAGTTCAGGAACCGGCACCTGCCACACATCAGCGCTTACCTGGTGAATTGCCTGGCTGGTCCCGCACGCGGTGCGGATCGGCTGTCGGTCGGTCGACAGGAGCGGGATGAAATCCAAAGGTCGATTCGGTTTTCGTATTCGTTCGCGGATGGCGCGCAACCCGCCGCGCCCGAGCCCTGGTTTACGCGAGGACCGTTATGGGTTGCCGTGCTTGGAACGGTTCTCGCGGCGCGAATAGCCGTGGTCGGATACCAGGTCGGATACCGCGGACCCACCCGCTTGGGGTAGGGTTTGCCGTCGTCGTCGCTTCTCGTTCACGACTCACGCGACATCGCTTTGGGCGCGGTGCTCGAATTCTCTACGGCCCGACAGTTGCACTTTTTACCCCGAGGTGATTTTTTATGAAGTCAGTTTTTTGGGCTACTGGAGTGATCGCGATTGTAGGTCTCGGGTTGTTGTTGGCGGATACCAAAGTCGACTACGACCACAAAGCTGATTTTGCATCGTACAAAACATATTCCTGGCTGAAAGTGGACGCGGGCAATTCTCTTTGGGCTGATCGCATCCAGTCGGCGGTCGATCGGCAGTTGTCGTCAAAGGGCCTGACCAAAACGGCATCCGGTGGGGACCTGGCTGTCGCGGCGCTGGGCCGAACGAGGCAGGAGCAAAACTACACGACATTCTACGACGGCCTCGGTGGAGGTTGGTTCTGGCGTGGTTTCGGTGGCACCAGCACGACCACCGTGAACGATATTCCAATCGGCGATCTTACAGTAGACATGTTCGACGGGCACACGAAGCGGCTGGTTTGGCGCGGTATGGCGGAGAAGACTCTCTCGGACAAACCTGAGAAGAACACGAAGAAACTTGACGATGCGGTGGCTGACATGTTCAGGAAGTTTCCTCCTAAAGGCGAAAGCTAAGAGAAATTTCCGGAACGGAGCCTCCCCGCCGGAAGCCCGGCGCGAACAGCTTGTCGCGCGTGAGGGGGTCCTTAACACTGTGCAAAGTGCCGGGGCCGCGTGCCCGGCCCTTCGCCCGCGCGTGAACAAAATCTGATTGGTACTTTGAGCGATTTCGGCTAAAGTGGTAACACTCCGCAAGGAGAATTGTTACTTATTGGGAGATCGTTCAATGGCAACTAAGAAGAAACCGGCGAAGAAGGTCGCGCCAAAGAAGGCTGTAAAGAAAGCGGCTGCAAAGAAGCCGGCTGCAAAGAAGGTGGCGGTAAAGAAGGCCGCGGTAAAGAAGGCCGCGGTGAACAAATCGGCAGTGAAGAAAGCCGTTAAGAAAGCGGCAAACAAGGTGGCAGCCAAGGCCGCGCCCGGCAAAGCAGTAAAGAAAGCGCCGGTGAAGAAGGCGCCATCAAGACCCTCGGCAAAGAAAACAGCGGTGAAGAAGGCCGCGCCGAAAAACGCCGCGCCGAAGAAGACCGCCGCAAAAAAACCGGCAGCCAGGAAGCCAGCGGCAAGAAGGCCCGCAAAGGCGGTGCCGGCACCTCCGCCCGCGCCCGCATCGCCTCCGCCCGCAACACCCATCGCGACTGAGCCCCTGCAGTAGACCGCCCTGCGTTGCAAAGCGACCGGCAGAGTCGCGGGGATCGGGCGCCGCACTTCAGACCGTGCGCTATTCACGGTCTGAAGTTATCAGGCGGTTTTCTGAAGTAGCTCGACACTTCCGTGATACCTGCGAATCACATCCAGAACGGCCCTCTCTTCGCGACTCAACCCGGAACTGATCCGGGCGCTCTCAGTTTGGCCCTCGGGTCCGTTCATCGTCACCAGCAGTTCTCCCGAGAGGTACGCTTCGGGAATGGCGGGATGAATGTAATAGGCTCGGCAGGTGGCCACCCGGTTGCCAAGCTTTTGTGCCGCCGTTTTTATGGCCGCCACAATGTTGCGTTTGCCTTCCGTGGCATTTGCAGCCTCCCCGGCATCTCGTAGAGCCACCGCGCATTCCACGGTTCCGGCCCACGTCCGAAAATCTTTCGCGGTCAATTCCTGCCCCGACAGTTCGCGAAGATAATTGTTCACGTCGGTTGAAGATATGGGCCGCGCCTCGCCGGTTTCGTCGAGATACTCGAACAGTTGGTGTCCAGGCAAATCGTGACACTGGCGCACGATTCGCGCAAGCCGGCGATCGTTGATTTCGAGTTCGTGCCTGATGCCGCTCTTGTCGGTGAAGCGGAAGCGGAGGGTGGCGCCTTCAATCTCCACGTGCTGGTTGCGCAGTGTTGTGAGTCCAAAGGTTTTGTTCTCAGTGGCGGAACTTGGGTTTCCGATTCGAATGCCCGTTGCGTCCAGCACTTGAATCAAGGCGGCCAGAATCTTCTCGCGCGGCATGCCCGGAAGCGCAAGGTGTTCTTCAAGTTTCTTTCTGATTGCTTCAAGAGCGGCTGCAACTTCGGGTAGCCGATCGAATTTCGTTCGATTGCGGACGATCCGGTAATCCGGGTGATACCGATACTGCTTGCGGCCGCGCGCGTCATAGCCTATAGCCTGCAGGTGCCCTGAAGGATCGGGAGAAATCCAGACCTTCGTCCATGCGGGCGGAATTACCAGCGAACGAATCCGCGCGATATGCTCCGCGTCGCGAAGAGGCTTTCCTTCGCAATCCAGGTAGGAAAAGCCCTTGCCTCGCCGAACTCTCGTGAAGCCGGAGCATTCGTCCCGCATGTAGTGCAGACCGGCGATAACCGCCGACCGTTTGGGATCGAGAGGCAACTTTCGAACGCGGCGGGTGTTCACGCGCACAGTGCAAGCACGTCATCTGCCACTGCGGGCAGACCCGCTTCCGGAATGGAAAACGGCGTGCTCCCACACCTTGCCAGTGTCACTACCCATCTCGGTTCCGTTTCTTCCCATGGAGGCGAAGATTGCCGCCGAAATCCCCTCCGGGCCGGAATGGGAGTATGAGCCGAAGTGGGATGGCTTCCGTTGTATAGCGTTCCGGGACGATGACTACCTGGAACTGCAATCAAAAGCCGGCAAGCCGCTGACCCGGTACTTCCCTGAGATTGTAAGAGCTCTTTCGAAGGTCCGCGCAAAGACGTTTGTCCTCGATGGTGAATTGACAGTCACTGTCGGCGGCAACCTCTCGTTCGATGACCTGCTTCAGCGAATTCATCCCGCCGCAACCCGCGTACAAGCCCTTTCAGAAAGCACGCCTGCGCGCTTTGTCGTGTTCGATCTGTTGGTGGACGACAAAGGCTTTGAAGTCTTTCAACTCCCGCTTGCCGAGCGCCGGGCGCGGCTCGAAAAATTTTACAGGAAGTTCCTGGAGGGAAATGAGGGCTTCGAGTTCTGTATAGCCACGCGCGACGTGGCAACCGCACGGGAATGGCTCGGCGGAATGGGCGGGCGAGTGGATGGCGTAGTCGCAAAGCGCATGGACGAGCCGTACCTGTCCGGCGAGCGCGCCATGCTCAAAGTGAAGAATATTCGTTCGGCGGACTGCGTGGTCGGCGGCTTTCGATATGCTTCAAAGGGCAAAGAGGTTGGATCTCTACTGCTCGGGCTGTACGACGAAGCGGGTCTTCTGGATCACGTCGGTTTCACATCGTCGATGCCGGCCGGCGAACGCAAAGCGCTTACCCGCAAGCTGCGGGATTTGATCGTGCCGCCAGGCTTCGACGGGCGAGCGCCCGGCGGGCCGAGCCGCTGGAGCACCGAACGCTCCACAGAATGGGAACCGCTCAGGCCAGAGCTGGTGGTCGAAGTTCAATACGATCATTTCAGCGGAGGCCGCTTCCGCCATGGGACAAAATTTCTGCGATGGCGTCCCGATAAAGATCCCCGGCAATGCACCATGAAGCAAGTGGGGTTTGAAACGAAGGTGCCGGTAGGCGTTGGAGGGAATCCCTGAGTATGGCCAATTCCCAGTCGGGTGGAGGTGGACCGAATCCGCCCCAATCGCCCGCGTAGACCCGCACCGGAAAAGAAACCAGGCTCACCGTGACCGTAGCCTGGCACGTGACTTAGCCCTTCCGCGATAGCCGGCAATCGTTGCCTCCTTTCACTCAGGCGTTGGCGGGGTCGCTCTTCGCCGCTTTCGCCACATCCCCGGCGGAAGCCTCGGCGATCTCCGCCATCAGTCGTTTTGACAGGGCTGAGCGCGGTTTTTCCTGAACAATGTCCTCGCGCGAAGCGTATTCGTCCCTGTGCTTGATCAGCAGCCATGAGGATCGCCCGATCTCACCGCCTCTGGTCCTCACCAACACCCACGAACCTTTCAGCTTTTTCCCGTGGAGACTGAATTTCAACTCACCGTTTTTGAGCGCGGTGTCCACATCCTCTACTTCCGGGGTCCACGTGCCGCGATCCCAAACCATCACCGTACCGGCCCCGTATTGGCCTTCGGGTATGACGCCCTCGAACCCCGCGTATTCGAGCGGATGATCTTCCACCTGCATCGCCAGGCGTTTGATCGCCGGGTCGGGCGACGGGCCCTTGGGCACAGCCCAGGAGAGCAGAACGCCGTTCCATTCGAGGCGGAAATCATAGTGAAGATGGCTGGCCTGATGCTTTTGGATCACGAAAGAGAGTTTCTGCCGATGCGCGCCGGGTTTCGATGAGCCCTGCGGTTCGGGCGTCATCTTGAAATCGCGTTTGGCCAAATATTTGGCAAGAGCCATCGCTCACCACCAATGCAAAAACCTTGCCAAACCTGGTCGCCACAACGGCATTCGCTACCGGCAAGGGTGCCTCCGCGCCTGGTGGTAAAGTGCATTCGTAAGGGGTGGACGGAGCCAGCACATGACTGATAACCGACGCGATCTGCTCAAACTGGGGGCGGCAGCTTTCACGACTGCGATTTTCACGGGCAATGTCAAAGGCGCCAATGATCGAATTCGTGTCTCGTTCATCGGTGTTGGCAGGCAGGGACAGAGCAATATGGGGTCTGCTCTTCAACAGCCCGCGGTGGAGGTTGTGTCGGTCTGCGACGTGTATCAGCCGAATCTTGAGAAGGCGATTGCCCGCAGCGCCCGGGGGCCCGGCAATAAACCGGATTCGGCGCCCGCCGCCACGGGAGTCAGGGATTTCCGCGAAGTACTCGCCGATAAGTCAGTGGATGCCGTTTGTATCGCAACGCCCGATCACTGGCACGCTTACATGACCGTGGAAGCGTGCAAGGCCGGCAAGGATGTTTACGTCGAAAAGCCAATTTGCGTGGTGGTTGATGAAGGCCGCAAGATGGTCGAAGCCGCCCGCAAGTATCGAAGAGTTGTGCAGGTTGGTACGCAGCAGCGCTCCGGCGTCCATTTTCAAAAGGCAACGCAACTGGTGAAACAGAGCGCGTTGGGTAAGGTAACTTTCTGCCGGACATTCAATTATGGCAACGGGGACCCGGAAGGAATGGGCAATCCACCGGACACGGCGCCCCCGGCCGACCTCGATTGGGATATGTGGCTCGGCCCCGCTCCCGAACGAGCCTTCAATAAAAACCGCTTCGGTATCGATCCGAAAGCTTACTCGCATTTCCGATGGTTCTGGGATTACGCGGGCGGCATGATGACCGACTGGGGCGTCCACCTTCTGGACATCGTGCAAATGGCTTTCAACGAAACGCCTCCCGGCGCGATCGCCTCCTTGGGAGGCAAGTACAACATCAAAGACGATCGGGATACGCCCGATACGCTCCAGGTCACCTATGAGTATCCGAATGGCATGATCGCGACGTATGAGAACCGGATGTTCAACGCCAACTCACTGTTTGGCAAGAGCTACGGAACCATTTTCCATGGTGAAAAAGGAACGCTTTTCGTGGACCGCGCCGGTTACACGCTTTGGCCCGAAAAGGGTGGCGCGCTGAAGGAAACGAGCGTCCAGAATTCGAATAACCACGGCAAAGATCACTGGGCAAACTTCATCTCGTGCATCAAAACGCGTCAGCGGCCTGTGTCGGATATCGAGATTGGCCACCGTTCCACGTCAACCGCTCTTCTGGGCAACGTATCGCTTCGCAGCGGCCTTCGAATCGACTGGAACGGTGAGCAGGAAACCGCCGCGCAACCCCAGGTGAAACAATATCTTCAGCGGCAGTATCGCAAACCCTGGGAACTAATAGTTTGATCCGACTCGCCATTTTACTCTCTCTCGCCGGCGCGGCTTTCGCTGCCGACCCCTTCTTCTTTATTCAGGCTTCCGACCCTCAGTTCGGCATGTACGCGGCGAATAAAGACTTTCGCCAGGAGACTGCCAATTGGGAATTCGTTATTGCCAATGTGAACCGCCTTCATCCCGCGTTTCTGATCGTGACGGGGGACCTCACCAATCAGGATGCCAACGCGGCGCAAATCGCCGAGTACCGGCGCATCAATCAAAATCTGGACAAAGCTATCCATCTCTACAGCGTGCCGGGCAATCACGATGTGACGAATGAGCCTGCTCCCGCATCGCTTGCCGCCTACCGAAAGAATTACGGTCCCGACTATTACTCATTCCGCGAAGGCAACGTATACGGAATCGTGCTCGATTCCAGCCTGTTCAAAGCCCCCGCTAAAGTGACCGATGAGGCGGCAAAGCAGGAGCAATGGCTTGCCCAGGAACTGGAAAAGGCCCGGGCGGCGGGCGCGATGCCAATCGTTTTTCAGCACATTCCGTTTTTTCTCGAAAAGGGCGACGAGCCCGATCAGTACTTCAATATTCCGCTCGAAACGCGCCGGCGCGTATTGGCGCTGCTTCACAGGGGCGGCGTCCACTACGTCTTCGCGGGCCACTATCATCGGAATTCATTCGGTCGCGATGGGGATCTGGAAATGATCACCTCCGGACCCGCCGGAATGCCTATTGGGCCGGACCCTTCCGGTATTCGGATTTGCGAAATTAAAGCAACAGTTGTCGAACACAAATACTACGGACTGGGAAATCTGCCGAATACCTACCCCGTCCCGCCCGTAAAACGATAGGGAATCGGTGGTACAATTTCGACTCGTCTGTTTCTGGCGTTGAAGGGTTGGGGTGCGTGTTCGACTATATTCTTATTCGGTTCATATTTGTTCTGATTCTCGGCGTATCCGCAGCCTGTTTCCGCCCGCCGCTCGCGCCCTTATGGGTTGCCGCCGGGGCCGGTATTTCATTGGGAATAGTGTGCATTATTCTCGAAAACCGCGTGCAGCGCGTGAGCCTGAAACGGCTCATAGGAATGACGGCGGGCGCCTCCGTCGGCCTGATCTGCGCCGCCCTGGTCAGCCTGGTTCTTAGCCGGCTCGATGGCGGGCTGAATCCCGGCTTGCCGCTCATCCAGGTGCTCTGTCTGCTGCTCTTCGTCTACTTTGGCGCGATTGCGGGCGCGGCCAAGGGAGATCTGCTGAACCTCGGAGCCATGGGCGGCGTGTTCGGTCCGGAGACAGACATTCGGCATACGCACAAGATTTTGGATACGAGCGTCATCATAGACGGTCGTATCGCCGATATAGCCGATACCGGATTTCTGGATGGCGTGCTCGTAATTCCGCAGTTTGTCCTTCAGGAACTGCAGATGGTTGCCGATTCGGCCGATTCGATGAAGCGAAATCGCGGCAGGCGCGGCCTTGACGTGCTGCAGCGGATACAGAAATTGACAAACGTAAAAGTTCAGGTTGTGCAGGAAGATTTTCCGAACGTCAAAGAAGTAGACATGAAGCTGATTGAACTCGCCAAGGTCTACAACTGCAAAATCGTCACGAATGACTTCAATCTGAACAAAGTGGCGCACGTCCGCGGGGTAGAAGTACTGAACATCAACGAACTTGCCAACGCACTGAAGCCGATTGTACTTCCAGGCGAGTTGATGCGCGTCTTCATCCTTAAGGAAGGCAAGGAGCATAGCCAGGGCGTGGCTTATCTGGATGACGGTACCATGGTCGTAGTCGATAACGCCCGCAGGATGATCTCTAAGACGATTGAAATTTCCGTTACCAGCGTCCTGCAGACCACAGCCGGAAAGATGATTTTCGGAAAGTACGATGAGCGCGCCCAGAGCGTGGAACGAGTCGTGCCGGCACTGGACAAACCCGCGCCCCAGGCGATGGAACGGACGGACCGCCCGCCGCGTCGGGAACAGGCAGTCGGAGAAAGCTGATTAGTGAAACTTGCAGTTATTTTGCCGTCAGCCGGGTTAGGAACCCGGATGCAAAAGGGAACTCACGCCGACGCGACTGGCACCAGCCGCAAGCAGTTCATGCTGCTCGAAGGCGCGCCTATTCTGTTGCACACGGTCCGCAAATTCGTTGCGTCGCCATTGGTTCACGACATTGTGGTGGCGGTTCGCGAAGACGATATTGAGTGGGTCTCCGAGCTTCTGCATCGGGAGAGTCTGGGGTTGGTTGGAGCTCTGAAGGTTGTGGCGGGCGGGAACAGCCGTCAGGAATCGGTGGAGAAGGCATTACGCGCCCTCGATTCCGATACGGATTTGGTCGCTGTCCACGATGCGGTTCGGCCATTCGTGGATCTCGACACGATTCGGCGAGTAGTGGAAGAGGCTCAGGTCACGGGCGCGGCGATTGTTGGCATAGTCCCGGTGGATACCGTGAAGCAGGTGAGCGGCGCTCAGGCCGGCGGCGCCAAGGTGCGCTCGACCATTTCCCGCGAACGGTTGATTCTGGCCCAAACCCCGCAGGTCTTTCGGCGCGACATTCTGGAACGGGCGTTCGATGCCGCGCGCACCGATAACTTCACCGGGACCGATGAATCGAGTCTTGTGGAACGGCTGGACCAGGTAGAAATCAGCGTCGTGCTGGGCAGCGATCGAAATATCAAAATCACACGACCGAACGATATGGATCTGGCGCGTCTTTTTCTGGAACAGGAAACGGCCAACAAGTGATCCGGGTCGGGCAGGGCTGGGACGTCCATCGGACTACCGTGGGCCGCCCGCTGATTTTGGGCGGTGTCACCGTCCCGTGCGATTTTGGCCTCGAAGGTCATTCCGACGCCGACGTGCTCTCTCATGCCATTACCGATGCAATTCTTGGCGCCATCGCGGCCGGCGACATCGGGATGCACTTCCCGGATACTGACCCGACATGGAAGGGCGCCGGAAGCCTGCAATTCCTGAAACACGCCTGCGGCCTGGCGACCGATGCGGGATACCACATAGGCAACGTGGATTCGACAGTAATTCTGGAACGCCCCCGGCTGAAGGACTTCCGGCTGACCATCCGGGAGTCGCTTGCTGTCGCAATGGGAGTGGCTTTGGATCGGGTATCGGTTAAATTCAAAACGGCTGAGCGCGTGGGCCCCGTAGGGGAAGGGCGTTCGGCGGAAGCGCAGGCGATAGTATGTCTCGTTCGATCTTCATAGGGTTCCTGATTGCCGCCGCTGCGTGCGCGCAGGACCGCGTGAAAGAACTTGCATCGCATTTCGATGGCAAGGTCAGTATCTACGCGAAAAACCTGAATACCGGCGCTGTGTATGAGTTTGGCGGCGATAACCGCGTCAACACAGCAAGCACAATCAAGCTGCCGATCCTGATCGCTGTTTACACCGCCGTCGAAAGCGGCAAAGCGAAGTGGACCGACACGTCCGAACTCACGAAGGAAAATAAGGTTGGCGGGTCGGGCGTGCTTTCCGAAATGTCCGACGGAACCAGGATCCCGCTGCGCGATCTGGTTCGCTACATGATGCTGCTCAGTGACAACAGCGCCACCAACATGGTTCTCGATCATGTAACCGGCAATCAGGTCAATGCCGTGATGGAAAAGCTGGGCATCAGGAGCACGCGCTCTTTGAGGAAGATCCTAAAGGGCTCCGCGCCGGAGGGCGTCAGCGATGCCGGGCGCGACCCGGCCAATAAGGCCTTCGGCATCGGCGTGGCGACCCCTCATGAAATGGTGATTTTGCTGGAACGGCTCTATAAAGGCGAGATCGTCAGCAAAGAGGCCTCGGCTGAAATGCTGGGAATTATGAAGAAGCAGCAGTGGCGCGAAGGGCTCGCGCGCCGCTTCGATGTGGACGTGGCCGATAAACCCGGCGCGCTCGACCACCTGCGCAGCGATGTGGGCGTCGTGTATGCGAAAGCCGCGCCGGTTGCCATTGCGATTACCTGCGACTCCATGCCGAAGGTGGATTGGTCGCCCGATAACGCCGGATACCTCTTCATCGCGGATGCGGCGAAGATCATTGTCGAAGACTTAACGAAATAAAAAAGTAAAAAAGAGTAAAAAAGGGGACAGACGCATTTTTCCGCCGTCACCAGTTAGCCCTCAAGCCCGAGGGGTGTAATAACGATTCGCAGTCTTGCCCCCAGGTGTCCTTGCCACGTTAAATAACATTTGAGGGGAATTCGTCTCGAATGAGCTGCCGGATCCAAACGCCTGCCGATCTTCAAACCGCTGGAATCATGAGCGCTGGTTTTGAGCCGCCGCCGGAGAAAACGGATCAGTTCCGCATGCCCGGCTCTATCTCATCTCTTGGCGTATCTGAAACCCTGGTTTTCGACCTCTTCCTGAAGCACCTGTTCCAGGCGGGAACCGGCACGCTCGGGGGACTTTCCCAATCGCTCAAACTGCCCGTCGAGCTTGTAGAAGGGCTGTTTCACCAACTGAAGGGACAGAAGCTCATTGAAGTAAAAGGAATGTATGGGGAGGACTATCAATTCACCCTCTCCGGCGCCGGAAAAGCCCTGGCGACAGACCGGATGCAGGTCTCCCGCTATACCGGACCGGTGCCGGTCCCCCTTGCAGCCTACGAGGCGGCGGTGCGCTCGCAGGTCGCACGCACAAGGGTGAACCGGGAGCGGCTAAGTGAAGCGTACGGCGATCTCACGCTCGACCCGGAATTGCTGAATCGCCTGGGACCGGCATTGGTATCGCAGCGCTCGATGTTCCTCTTCGGGCCCAGCGGCACGGGCAAAAGCTCGCTGGCGGAGCGGCTTCTGCGGATCTTCAACGAGGCCATCGCGATCCCCTATTCAATTGAGGTGGACGGCATCATCATCACGTTTTTCGATGCCGCCGTGCATCAACCGGCCCCGCAACAGCCGGTCGGACACGATCCCCGATGGGTGTTTTGCGCGCGACCCTGCATCATAGTTGGCGGAGAATTGGTCTCGGCAATGCTCGAACTGCAGCGCGATGCCGAAACCGGCACCTATGTGGCGCCTCTTCACATGAAAGCAAACAACGGCGTTTTCGTAATCGACGATTTCGGCCGGCAATTGATTTCGCCCCGCGATCTGCTCAACCGCTGGATCGTGCCGCTCGACCGGCGTATGGATTTTTTGACGATGGGAAGCGGCGTAAAATTCGCAATTCCGTTCGAGGTCTTCGTCGTCTTCTCTACCAACCTGAATCCCTCGGAACTGGCCGACGAGGCGTTCCTCCGGCGAATTCCAAATAAGATTCTGGTGGACGCCGTGTCCGCGAAAGTCTTCGACGAAATTGTGGACCGGCGCCTTTTTGCGAACGGCTGGGCTGTGCAGTCAGACGCCAAACAATATTTGCGTTTGCTCTGTCAGAACCGTGGAGGGGATTTGCGCCCGTGTTATCCGCGGGATATCTTCGGGATCATTCAGTCTATAGCGGACTTTGAGGAACGCACGCCCGCGTTCACGCCAAGCGCGATTGATCGCGCCGCGGAACTGTATTTTTCAACTTCATGACCGAACGACCGGTGTCCGGTCATGTGCTCGGCCCGCGCCCGCTGCTTTCGCTATCCGAAGCGCGTTGCGCATCAGCTTCAGACCGATTCCCCCTTCCGCGGACAATATCGATTCCGGGTGAAACTGCACTGCCTCAATCGGCAGTTCCCGGTGCCGGACACCCATAATCACGCCATCGTCAGTCCGCGCCGTCACCTCGAGAACATCCGGCAGACGTTCAGGAATCGCAAAAAGCGAATGATAGCGGCCCACCTCGATCGTGTCGGGCAATCCCTCGAAAACACCCAGTCCGGAATGGCGGATGGCAGAAGGCTTTCCGTGCATCGGATACGGCAAGACTCCAAGGTCGCCGCCGAACGCCTCCACGATTCCCTGCAGCCCCAGGCAAACGCCAAATACAGGAATTCCCGCCTGGGCCGCATGACGCACCAACCCAGGTACTCCAAAGTCTTCCGGCCGGCCGGGGCCGGGGGAGATCAGGATCAAATCGGGCTTCACCGAATTCAGAATTTCCAGTGGCAGGCCGGCTCGATACGTCACCACTTCCGCGCCCGCCTGCCGCGCATAGTTCGCCAGCGTGTGGATAAAGCAATCGTCGTTATCCACCAGCAGCAGCTTCATCTGGAGGGGCTCTTCAGCCGGCGCCGAGACGACCGCCCCGGCCTGATCCCCCAGCAGCCGGAAAAACCCAGTAGCCTTCAGGCGCGTCTCCCGTTCCTCGGCTGCGGGATCCGAGTCGTACAGAAGCGTAGCGCCCGCGGGATAGGTTGCGTAGCCGTCCCGGAGATACGTGGTGCGGATGGCGATTCCCGTGTTGATATCGCCGTTCAGCGACAACATCCCGATAGCGCCGCCATACCAGTCGCGCGCGGTTTTTTCGAGCTTCTCAATGGCAACGGAAGCCGCTTTTTTCGGCGCCCCGATCAGGGTCACCGCCCACATGTGACTCAGGAACGCATCCAGCGAATCGAAATTCTCTTCGAGCACGCCTTCCACATGATCCACCGTGTGGAACAAGCCCGCGTACGATTCAATCAGCTTGCGGCCAATCACCCTGACTGTGCCCGGAACGCAGACGCGGCTCTTGTCATTCCTGTCCACGTCCGTACACATGGTCAATTCCGATTCTTCTTTCGTGGAATTGAGAAGTTCCCGGATATTCTTAGCGTCCTGCAAAGGGTCGCCTGTGCGGCGCGCCGTGCCGGCAATCGGGCAAGTTTCCACGCGCGGCCCTTCCACCCGCACAAACATCTCCGGTGACGCGCCGATCAGTTGCTCATCCGCGAACTGAATCAAAAATTCATAGGGACTGGGGTTGGCGCCCTGCATCTTTTGAAACAGATCGGAAGCCTTGCCGGAGTAAGGCGTTTTGAAGGTCTGGCGCAGTACAACCTCGTAGTAATCGCCCCGGCGCATTCCCTCGCGCACGGCCTCTACATTCGCCATGTATTCTTCAACGGTGTGGTCCGAAGTAATGGGCGCGGGTTTCCTCTTCGGGCTCTTCGGAACCGCCTCGCCGGTCCGTTTCAGGCCGCGCGTCGAGATGCCTTCGCGTTCGAACTCATAAGCGAAGCGCTCAATCACTTCACGCTTCCGGTCCATGTAGATAATGTCATCGCACAGGAACAACTGGAGATCTTTGCGCGAATGCCGTTCCAGACGCAGTTCGATCGGTTCGAACTGAAAGAGCAAATCGAAGCCAAACGCCCCGGCCAGCGCCAGCTTATCGTCGTTTTCGTTGCGGAACTCGTGCGTCAGCGCGCGCAGGATAGAGAATACAGACGGTTGCTTGCTGCGTTCCTCTTCCGAAAACAGCTTAGGCATCGGCTTCAGCCGCCCCAGCAGAGTTCCGTTCTCCTCGCGAAAGTCGTCCCAGTGTGGGTGGTCTTTCAACGCGGCGGCCATCATTTTGTTGATAGCGACCCCGCGGTCGTTCAGCGGTCGAAAAGTGACCTCGCGCTGGAACCCGATGAGTTCCAGAGGCGGTCGCACGGAAACGATGTCCCAGCGGGAATACCTGCCGGGGAATTCGTATCCCGAAGAAAGATAAATGCCGCGGTACCGGTCGAGTTCACGCAGGTACCTTTGGAGGCCCTGGCCGTACGGTAACCTGGAGGTGGCGCGCGACACGTGTATGCCGTGCGGCGTCTGGTAAGATACTTCCCGCATGATGTTTGGGTGTTGACTTGATTATCTCCCAGAGCCACCGCTGCGCGAGCTTGGGCGCATGATCCCCCGGTATCTTCGATCCACCCGGATCTGGTTCGTGAGCGCGCTGCTCTTTCTGGTTTGGATTCCGGTTATGGCGGTGATCCGGCTATTCGACCGGGATCCGCTCGCGCGGCGCACTGGCCGAAGCCTGCGTGTTCTGGGCAGGATGCTGATCCGCGCCCAGGCTGGCGAACTGCATGTATCCGGGCTGGAAAACATCCGTCCCGGCCAGCCGTATCTCATAGTCGGTAATCACCAGTCCTTCATCGATATTCCCGTTGTTTCGTTTGTTCCGGGCGACACGAAAGCAATGGCGCGAAGCAATCTCTTCCGCGTGCCCTGGGCTGGCTGGGCGCTCCGGTTATCAAAAGAAATTCCAATCGAACGCGAGGATCCGCGTAAAGCCGCAAGGGCCATGCTGCAGTGCATGAAAGTGCTGCGCGGAGGCTGTTCGGTTCTCATCTTCGCGGAAGGAACCCGTAGCCCCGATGGAGAATTGCTGCCCTTTTCGGAAGGCCCCTTTCAACTGGCGATTCGCGCGGGTGTGCCGGTGCTTCCGCTGGTGATCGACGGTACCGGCCTGAACCTCCCGAAAGACGCGCTGCTTTTTCAGCCTCGGAGACCGCTGTATTTGCGGATTCTGCCGCCTGTTTCCGTAGAGGGCTGGCAGATTCGCCGCGCCGGTGAACTGCGCGATTCCGTGTGGTCGCAAATGGCCGCGGAGTTGCGGCAATTACGTAAGTGAGGTGCCAGCATCAGGCACGTAAATGCCTACGCGGTCATGTTAACCGCCACTGGCTCATGGTACCGAAAGCGCGAATCCGGCAGCATTTTGAAGATAATCGCCATGCACATGGGATGCATCAGGCCGGCGATCAGGAAAATCGGAGCGTAGGAGAAACGCGAAACCACATACCCCGTCCCCAGGTTTGCGAACAGCCCGCCGATCGCTCCGCCCATCCCGGAAAAGCCCGCAACCGTTCCCACTTCGGAGCCGGGAAAGAGATCGGCTGGAAGTGTTTGCAGATTCGCGGTCCAAAATCCGTGGCCGAACGTGATGAAGCAAATTGCAGCAATCGCCAGGCCGGCATTGGGCGCAAACGGAGCGGCGATCGCTACAGGCAGGCACAGCGCGCCGAGCAGCATAATCCGCTTTCTGGCGCGGGCCAGCGCCCAGCCCTTGTGCATCAGCATTCCCGAAAGCCATCCTCCCAGCATGTAGGCGATGCCGCCGAACACGAACGGCACCCAGGAGTATTGGCCAATGGACTTCTGATCGAAATGGCGTTCCTTCACCAGGTACGCCGGCAGCCAAAAGATCACGAAGTAGATAACGGGGTCTGTAAAGGTGCGCGCCAGAAACAGGGCAATGGCTTCTCTCTTCAAAACCACTTTGCCCCAGGGCGCCCGCGGTGTAAGCGCCTTCGCTTCCACCGAAGCCGGAGCCAGGACTTCATCTTCGATTGCGGCATACTCTTTTGCCCGAAGCCATTTGCTCCGTTGCGGCGTGTCGTAAAGAATCCACCAGAGGCACAGCCAGATGAAGCCGGCGGCCGCCACTGCCACAAAGGCAAACTGCCAGCCATAACGGATGGTCAGCCAGGAGATCAGGGGCGGCGAAAGAGCGGAGCCGGCGGAAGAGCCGGCGTTGAAAATTCCCACGCCCAGCGCGCGCTGCTTCGGAGCGAACCACTCCGATATGGCCTTCGTCGCGGCGGGCCAGTTGCCGGGTTCGCCCAACCCCAGCAAAAATCGGCATGCGCCGAATGACCATACGCCCGTAGCGAATACATGCAGCATAGAGGCGAGTGACCAGACGCCGATAAACAGCGAAAAACTCTTCTTCGTGCCGAGCCTGTCGACAATGTAGCCCGAACCCGCATACATAATCGCGTAGGCAAGAAAGAAACCCGCAAGAATGTACGAGTAATCGACTTCGGACATAGAGAACTGCGTGCGGATTTTGTCCGACACAACGGCGAGCGCCTGCCGGTCCGCATAATTCACCGCCGTGGCGAAGAACAGCATGGCGGCAATGACCCAGCGTAATTGTGGAATCTTCATTTCGGGGCTAACCTGGTGAGTGTATCTGAATCAGCAACGTTCGTGTGGAGGAATCCCAGGTAGCGTAGGCAACGGTTTCCTCATTCAGAGCCTTTGCCGCCTCCGGCCAATCGCGATAAAGCGCGGACAGCCCCAGTGCGTTGTGCGTAATATTCCACGCCCCGGTAACTCCCCACTGATGAAAGCCGCGGGGAACCCCCGTATAGACCAGCGTATGGATTTGCGGGTGCTGCCAGGCCCACCGTTGCATGTTGTCCACGAACGCGAACGCGTCATCATCCGCCGAAAGTTTGGCGATTTGTTCCCGATGGAGCGTCCGGTAATTCCATGGCATCCAGATCGCGAGGGCGATCCAGGCCCAGGCCGGTTTCATCCGGGACGCGGCGGCGGATAACGCGATCGCCGCGCCGGCGAGCGGCAGATAGGCATAAGCTTCGAACAGACGCCCTGGAAGAAAGAGAAGGGTGAACACGAACAGAAGCATCGCGGCGAGGCCGAACCAAATCCGGCGATCCCGAATGAACGCCAGCAGCAGTAGAGCGCACCCGCCGAAAGGGACCGCGAAAACTCTGCCTGCATAGAACGGAACGGTGGTCCTGAGGGACTCAATTGTGAAGCGAAGCGTATAGTCATTGTTCCTGTTGGGATTCAGCAGAATTCCCTGCAATCCAAACGACGCCGAAGCAATGAGAAATGGAATCAGAACGCGGTATCGCCGCTCTCCCAGCCAGTATTCGCAGGCAAGCAGCACCGCGGGAAGCATCACCGCCAGTTCCTTCGATTTGTAAGCGAGCCAGAATGCAACAAAACTCAGCACCCGGCGCCGGTGCATCCACAACAGAATGCTCGCCAGGCTGAATGTAGCGCAAAGCAGATCGAACACGTACATAGGTTTCCAGTACGCATCCATCGCAGCGGCGCTCAGAGCGAAAAATGCCGCCCCCGCCAGCGCCGGGTATCCGCTAATGCCCAGCTTGCGTACGATGAGGAACAGCAGCAGCACATTCAAGAGGTGGATCGCCAGAATAGGCGTTATGTACGGCGGGAAATCCATGCCGAATGCCCGGCCCATCAACGTAAAATACAAATGACCGGTGGGGCGGAAATTGGAAACGTCGAAGGTGGGTTTGACCATCGCAATCGCAAACTCGCTGAAAGGCCGGGAGGGCGCCCAGGAGAGCGTATCGAGTTCATCGTCCTGAAAAAATCCGTCGTAAGCCGAATGGTTCAGAGCGAGAAAAGCCAGCGCTATTGCCACTGAAATGAGCAGCGGCCAGAGCCATTCCGGCGGCGAACCGGTCTTGACCGCCGGCTCCGCATTCGAAGAGATTGCGTTTTGAGGTTCGATTTAACGATTCTAAGTTATAGATGAAGGCAGTCTGTTTATTGAGCGGCGGTCTCGATTCCGCCACATGTCTCGCATATGCCCGAAAACAGGGATACGAGTGTTACGCTTTGTCATTCGATTATGGCCAGCGGCACAAAATCGAACTTGAGGCGGCGCGGCGCATTTCTCAGGCGATCGGCGCGACTGTGCACCGCGTGGCCAAAATCGATCTGCGCGTGTTCGGCCATTCCGCGCTTACCGGCGATATCGACGTTCCAAAGGGTCGCGACGAATCTCAGATGAACGCCGATATCCCCATCACCTACGTGCCCGCCCGCAATACGATTTTTCTTTCGTTCGCGCTCGCGTGGGCCGAAGTTCTGGAAGCCGCCGACATTTTCATCGGAGTCAACGCGCTCGACTATTCGGGCTACCCGGATTGCCGCCCCGAATTTATCGAAGCTTTCGAACGTATGGCAAACCTGGCGACCAGGGTCGGGGTGGAGGGCGTTACCCGCGTCAAAATCCATACCCCCCTCATCAATCTTTCAAAGGCGGACATTGTTCGCTGCGGAATGGAGCTCGAAGTGCCGTTCGGCCTCACATGGAGCTGCTACGATCCCGGAGCTTCCAGCCGGCCTTGCGGACTCTGCGATTCCTGCCTGTTGCGCGCGAAGGGTTTTCGCGAGGCGGGCCTGACAGACCCGGCACTCACGTAAATGCGCATCTCTGAAATCTTCTATTCCGTGCAGGGCGAGGGCAGTTTGGTCGGCGTGCCGTCGGTTTTTGTGCGCACCACCGGCTGCAATCTCCGATGCTCCTGGTGCGACACGCCCTACACTTCGTGGCATCCGGAGGGCGACGAACTGTCGCTCGATACAATCCTTAGCCAGGCCGCCCGGTATTCCGCCGCCCGTCACGTAGTGCTCACCGGTGGTGAGCCCATGCTTGCGCAGGGAATTGTCGAGCTGTCGAACAGGTTCCGCGAACTGGGTATGCACATCACGTTCGAAACTGCCGGTACCATCGTGGCTCCGGTTGCGTGCGACCTGATGAGCATCAGTCCCAAGCTTTCCAATTCCACGCCCGAAGGGGTATTCAGGCAAACGCACGAGCGGCTTCGGCTGCAACCGGACGTGTTGAAGCACCTGACCTCCGAATACGATTACCAATTGAAATTCGTGATCGCCCGCGAAGAGGACCTCGCGGAAGCGCGGGCTGTCATCGCGGATATCGGCGCCGCTCCGGAGAAAATTGTCCTCATGCCCGAAGGGATAACCGCGGAAACGTTGAATGCCCGCGGGGCGTGGATAGCCGAGTTATGCAAGCAATTCGGATATCGTTTCAGTCCCCGCCTGCACGTGTACTTATATGGAAACAAGCGAGGCACCTAGCCTGGCCTGCACACGATACTGTCGGCAGTTAGGGCCCAACCTCATCGACCCCGGGACCGCTAACTAACTGGTACTGCAACAAGGGGTGAATTAACTGTAGATAACTGGCTACTTAGCGCGGGTCATGCCAAACTCCACTTGTACGGGTAAATGACAAAAGCAGGCAACCGGATGGGTTTCACTCAATTACCGCTAAGAGCGAAGCTTTACTGGCTCCTCGTTGTGCTCGGCGGGGCGGGCTTCACGGCGGCAACTATCGCGACGGGTGGTCTCGCTCACCAGGATTCGTGGCGCGTGGTCCTGTATATCTTTGCCGCCATTGTCGCCTCCGGGCTGAAGATTCGCCTTCCAGGAATCTTCGTGACGCTCTCCATGAACTACGTGGTGATTCTCGCCGCCCTTCTGAATCTCGATCTGGGCGCGGGTCTGATTGTCGGCTTCGTCAGTGCCATCGGGCAGTCATTTATATACGCCGAAAAGCGGCCCCTCTGGTATCACCTGGTCTTCAACACACTGGGAATGGCGTACCCGATCCTGGCCGCGGAAATCGGACTCCGCTTCCATTTTCTCGCCCGCGCGGATAGCTCGGGGTGCCTGAATTTGCTCGCGGCTTCACTTGCGTACTTCCTGTTCAATACCATCACCGTGGCCGGCATTATCAGCGTTACCAGCGACAAGGCGCTGGTGAACGTCTGGCGCGAATCGTACCTTTGGACATCTCCCCAGTACCTTGTCGGGGGCGGCATTGCGGGGGCACTCCATTTTCTGAATCGCTTTATGGGCTGGCCCGCTATGGTGATGGCGGCGCCTCCGCTCTACCTGATATACAGGTCGTACAGCGTCTACCTTGGTCGGGTTGAGGAACAGCAGAAGCACATCGTGGAGATGGCGCAGCTTCACCTCCGCACCATTGAGACCCTTGCTCTTGCAATTGACGCCAAAGACGATACTACTGCCGCTCACCTTCGCCGCGTTCAGGTGTACGCGTCGGAAATCGGCAAGGAGCTGCAGCTTTCTGCTTCCGAAATGCAGGCGCTCGAAGCCGCCGCTCTGCTGCACGACGTTGGCAAGCTCGCCGTGCCGGAATACATCATTTCCAAACCGGGCAAGCTGACTCCGGATGAATTCGAGAAGATGAAGGTCCATCCGGTGGTGGGAGCGGAGATCCTGGAGCGCGTTCATTTCCCCTATCCCGTGGTGCCGATTGTCCGGTCCCATCATGAAAAATTCGATGGGACCGGGTATCCCGACGGCCTCTCAGGGGAACAGATACCCATAGGCGCCCGTATCCTTTCCGCGGTGGATTGTCTTGACGCCCTTGCCTCCGACCGGCAGTACAGGAGGGCAATAAACCTGGAAGATGCAATGGCCGTAGTGCGCGGCGAATCAGGCAAAGCCTTCGACCCCAAAATTGTTTGGATTCTCGACCGGCGATTTCGTGAACTCGAACAGAAGGCCAGAAGCGAAACTGCCGATTGCGTGAAGCTCTCCTCGAACGTGAAGATCGAACGCGGTCGGGCGCCCGCCACAGGGTTTGCGGAATCCGCTCCGGATCCGAACCAAAAATCGGCCGGCGATTTCAGCCTTGCGATTTCCGAGGCGCGCCGCGAGTTCCAATTGCTGATTGAGGTCACTAACGACCTTGGCAGTTCGCTCAGTCTGGATGAAACGCTGGCGCTGCTCGCGGTGCGCTTGGGCAAGATCGTGGACCATGATGCCGTAGCCATCTATATCCCCGAGGGCGACAGGCTGATTCCGCGATTTGTGCAAGGGGAAAGTTACCGGCTCTTTTCCTCGCTGGAAATCCCGATGGGCCAGGGCCTTTCAGGCTGGGTTGCGGAGAACAACATATCTGTCGTGAACGGGAATCCGGCTGTGGAGCCCGGCTATCTGAACGACCCCCGGATGGTGACCCCGTTGCGCTCGGCGCTCTCCGTGCCCCTGCTGGCCCACGATGAGGTAGTGGGCGTGGTGACTCTCTACCATTTGAAAGCGGAGGCGTTCAGTCTGGACCATCGGCGCATTCTTCTCGCCATTTCGCCCAGGGCGGGTTTGGCAATCGAAAATTCATTGCGGTTCGAAAAAGCCAAAAGTGCGGCCGATACGGACGAACTTACCGGACTTCACAATGCTCGCGCCCTTTTCCGGCATTTGGAGCGCGAGGTCGCAAACACCAGCCGCAGAGACGGGTCATTCGCCATGATCGTAATGGACCTCGACGGTTTCAAGCTGGCCAACGATCAGTTCGGTCACCTGGCTGGCAATCGGATTTTAGAAGCTGTCGCCAGGGCTCTGCGCCGCTATTGCAGGGCCGGAGATTTTGTGGCGCGCCTCGGCGGCGACGAATTTGTGATGATTATGCCGGAGGCGAGTATGCACCTTCCGGAGGTCCTGTCGAAGCTCGACGCCATTGGCGTGCAGATCGTTGCGGAAACCCGCTGTACCGCGGAAATAGCCATCAGCGCCGGTGTTTCGCGGTATCCCGAAGACGGTGCGGACGCCGAGACACTCCTCGAGAAAGCCGACGAGCGTATGTACGAGGCGAAGCGCAATAAAAAGCTGCAGCTGGTCGCTTAAGTGCGCAAAAGGGGACTGGCGCGAATTTCGCCGCATTTGCGAACCTTCGCGCCTGTTCCCTTTTGCCCCACAACGCGCGCGCCTGGCCGGAGTGCTGCCAATGGCTGCTAATACCCCGCCTTCTTATCCACCAAATTCATCAGCATTTCCGCATTCCGCCACCGTGAGAACTGTTCCACAAACACCGTGATTGCATCGTCGAGCCAGCTTTGCGTATGGTCGGCCGTGTGAGCCGAGATGAATACATTGTCAAGATCCCAAAGAGGGCTCGTGGCAGGCAGCGGTTCCACCTCGAATACATCCAGAGTGGCTCCGCGAATGCGCCTGGTCCGCAATGCCTCAGCCATCGCCGCTTCGTCGATCACCGGGCCGCGGCCAACATTCATCACGATTGCACTGGATTTCATGCAGTTGAACTCAGCCGTGCTCATCAGATGCTTCGTCTCGGGCGTCAGCGGAGCCGCCACCGCAACGTAATCGCATTCCGGAAGCATACGGTGCAAATCTTTCGTCTGGTATACCGAGTCCACGTCCTCGTCGCCATATCGCGGAGAGGGGTCGCGCCGCAACGCCAGCACCTTCATCCCAAATGCCTTTGCCCGGCGGGCTATAGCGCGTCCGATATCGCCGTGCCCAACAATCCCCATCGTCTGGGTACTGAGCTCGAAAACATCGAAAACATCCCAGCGATGCTCCGATTTGGCCTTTAGCATCCGGGGCATATCCTTAGCCCAATAGAGCGCGCCCGCTATGACAAACTCACCCAGCGACTGGCTGAAGGTGCCGCTCCCGTTCGTAAGCAGCACCGCGCTCTCGACCAGTTCCTGGCATAGCAGAGAATCCAGCCCGGCGCTGCGCGTATGAATCCATTTCAGGCGCGGCGCGCGCTGCAAAATTGCCTGGATCTCAGCTCTGGACCCCGACCAGTTAAACAGCACCTCAGCGTCTGTAAGCGATGTGCCCAAACCGTCCGCAGTCTTGGCGATCTTCAGCTCGACACCCGCGCCGAGCCTGTCCAAAATTCTCAGCGTGGGGTCCGCCGGGTCTCCCAGTACGACTACCTTAATGATTTGGTCCATCAGAAAAAAGCTACCATGGATAGCGAACTCTTCGGCGCGGTTCTGCGTAACGGAAGTGTGGAGGCTGAAGTTATGACCAAGCCGGTCCCTAATCGAGGAGGCATCCTCTCAGGCCTGCTTTTTACCTTCGCCGCATGTATCGTTCTCGTCGTTCTCGCCGGATTCTATATTGCAAACAATGTGCGCGTGGCCACCACGCATCGTAACGGCGGAGACGACGTATCCATCGAGACACCCGGCGGTCGTTTCCAGGTTCGCGCGCACGAGGACCTCAATCCGGCGGCGATCGGGGTACCTGTCTACCCCGGCGCCACCCGAACCAGAGATTCGGGCGTGGCCACGTTCGAATGGGCTTCCGCCGATGGCAAAGAGGACAAAGGCGTCTCATTCGCCGGAGCCAGTATGTTCACTCCGGACTCTGCTCCGCAGGTTCTCGCCTACTATCGGACGCAGCTTCCGCACTGGCTGGCTGTCACCGAGCGTGACGGCTCCACGCGTTTTGAATTGACCAAAGGCGGCTACAGACGCTTCGTGATCGTGCATGAGAAAAGCGACGGGACCCACATCGGTATTGCCTCCATCGGAGAGCCTGCGTCAAACTAGAGGTAGCGTCTTTACTTTAGACGCGACCATGCCTGACTATTGCACCTGCGGAGCGAAACTCGTTGACGATGCCCGGTTCTGCCATCGTTGCGGGAGACCCACGTCCGAAATCGTTATCGACGAGACCCCTCCACCACCGCCGCCACCACAACCTTCCCTGCAGGAAAAACTGGCGCAGCTTCCAGTGAGCTTCAGCAATCCCATTGCCTTGCGCGTGGGTTTTCTGATGTCGCTCGGCATCATGTTTCTCGATCTGATACCGGGGCTCAATTTCCTTTTCCTGATATGGTGGCTCGCGGGAGGTTGGTGCGGCGTCCTGCTCTACAGACGACTTACTGGACGTACTCTGAGCATTTCGGCGGGCGCGCGCCTCGGCTCCATTACCGGGGTGCTCGCCTTCGTCAGCATGGCGATTGTGTTTACCCTGACAGTGGCTTTCGCGGGCAAGCAGTTGTTCGAGCCGTTGCTGCAACAGGATCCCGCCATGTCAAAGGTTGTGAACGACCCGCCGATGCTCGCGGCGGCTTTCCTTTTCGGCTTGTTCTTCCTGTTCACGCTGGTCGTGGGCGTTTGTGCCGCCGGCGGCGCACTCGGCGCGCGATTCAATGGTCCGCGTTCGGGCGATCGCGTCTAGCCTGGCAACGCCGGAACCACGCGACAACGTCCCCAAATGCGGGCAGTCCTGCCCTCGGACTGGCTTTCAGCCAGTCCCGCCGACCGAAGGTTGGCTTGCCTTGGCTCAGACAACGGAATTGAGAGGCTATAGTCTTCATCCCTCGTTGTGGCCCGAAGCGTAGCGGCGGCCGTGGGGGAATCCTTCGAAAACCTCTGATTTTTAAGGTGCGTGTTTCAAGGGATTGCGCGTTCGGCGCATTTGCAGGGGCGACCTCGTTTCCGCGCGGCGGAAGCGAGGGGCTGGACCGGTGCTGGGGAACCGGACCGGGGCTGCAGGATCACCTCGAGGCCCAGCCGCTGGAGCCTGCGGACGAGACGATTACGAGTGCGTTCCGGATGTAGCCGGTCGAAGAAATTGTCGCCCAATTCCCGATACTCAGTGTCGTCTCGCAGGATGCAGAATG
>Ga0105240_10001445_pt1 | contig 40579 bp, 41 predicted proteins | sample KBSC54metaG_FD_80426 | JGI IMG/M metagenome (GOLD analysis project Ga0105240, IMG submission 80426) | Corn rhizosphere microbial communities from Kellogg Biological Station, Michigan, USA - KBS C5-4 metaG | ecosystem: Host-associated > Plants > Roots > Rhizosphere > Soil | place: Michigan, USA... | reverse complement strand
CTTCACTCTTCCCTACGATCACATTCGCGAGTTCATGTCGGACACAGACCGCGACTGCGCCGGTTTCCTGATTCTCAAGGTCCAGATTCACTTGCAGGGCAATCGGCTGTGGCGCAAACCCTTGTTGGCTTCAGTTTGACCGGCGCGCAGGGGTTTAGCCGGTAGCGGCGGGGCGGAGGGCTCTCGGCTCGCCGATGCCGTTCTCGCGGAAGGGTGCCATGTCAAAGCCGCGAGCGGCGGGGCGCCGCCGCTTGAGCCATCCCAGCAGGCTCAACCCAGTGCCGATCAACACAAGAGGCGTGGCCTCGGCGGTGGGTCCCCGAGCTTGTCAGGAAAAAGAGGAAAGCTGCTTAAGTGGTGCCCGGGGTGGGACTTGAACCCACACTCTCCTTACGGAAAAAGGGATTTTAAGTCCCTTGCGTCTGCCGATTTCGCCACCCGGGCCTATTGAAAACGCCAACTCTATTGGACCACTCTGACGTTGACGTTGGCTACTTGGTAGCGGCCAGCAGTTCCAGCATCGCGGAGGCAACGGCGTCGGGTTTTTCACGTGGCAGGAAATGACCCACGCCTGCGAAGACGCGGCGCGCTGTCAGTGCCGGGAACATGGCGCGCTCGGCAGGCGAATCGGCGGGGGGACGTGCCAGCGGGTCGTCAGCGCCATGCAGCACGATCGATGGCACGGAAATTTTCGGGCGCTTCGCCAGTTGCTGCTCCATTGTGGCGAAACGCGGATCGCCGGGCGCGTTACCGAGGCGATGGCGGTAGGAGTGAATCACCACCTCGACGAAATCCGGATTGTCGAAGGAAGGCGCAGTGCGATTGTAGGTCTCGTCGGTGAAGTGCCAGTCAGGCGACCAGGTTTCCCACAGCAGGCGGCATAGCGGACGCCGGTTTTTGGCCAGACCGGCGCGCCCGCGCTCCAGGTTGAAATACCACTGATACCAAAGCTCGCGCTCGACAGCTGGCGGAGCGGGTTGCGGGGCGGCGCCCTTTTGGAAAACGGTGTTCTGGATCAAGTAGCCGCCGCAGATCACCGCCGCGCGAACCCGTTCGGGATGGAGCGCTGCCGCAATGCTGGCGGCGCGGCCGCCCCAGTCGAAACCGCCGACGGCGAAACGCGGCAAGGCCAGGGCATTGGCGAAATCGAGCACGTCCTGGCCGATGGCGGCCTGCTCGGCCATGCGCGGCACGGAGGCGTTGCGGAAACGGGTGGGCCCGTAGCCGCGCAAATACGGAACCAGTACGCGGTGCCCGGCTTTTGCGAGCGGCGGAACCACGCCATCGAAGGCACGCACGTCGTCGGGGAAGCCGTGCAGCAGGACGATGGGGAAGCCTTGCCGGTCACCGGACTCTTCATACGCAATGTCGAGGTCCCGCGTCTGCACCGTCTGCGTAGGCGTCGCGGTGGATTGTGCGCGAAGCTGTCCGGCAGCTAGAGCCGCGGCCGCCGCCTGCAAAAATGTTCGTCGATTGTGGTCCATAGTGATCATCCTTCAAGCTTCCGGACGCGTTAGTATACTGCAAAAGCGTTCATGAAAAACCTACACGAACTATTTTCGCTCGACGGGCATGTGGCTATTGTAACGGGGGCGTCGCGGGGGCTCGGCAAGGAAGCCGCGGAGGGACTGGCGGAGGCCGGGGCGAAGGTGGTGATCGCGGCGCGGCGCGCGCAGTGGCTGGAGCCCACCGCTCGTGAATTTGAAGACCGGGGGTTCGAAGTCCTGGCGCATCTGTGCGATATTGCCGTCGCGGAACAAACCCAAGCGCTGGCCGCGGCCGCGCTCGAACGCTACGGGCGGGTGGATATTCTGGTCAACAACGCCGGCATCAGTTGGAACGCTCCGTACGAAGCGATGCCGCTCGATGCCTGGCGGAAAGTCTTAGAGACCAATGTCATCGGCACCCAGAACATGACGCGCGCGGTTCTACCCGCCATGCGGCAGCAAGGCTACGGCAAGATCATCAATATCGCCTCGATTATGGGCCTGATTGGCGTCCCGCGCGAGATCCTTGAAGCTGCGAGCTATACCGCGAGCAAAGGCGCTCTGATCGCGCTCACTCGTGAACTGGCGGTGCATTACGCTCCGCACGGTGTCCGCGTGAATGCGCTCGCGCCCGGATTTTTCCCCACGCGGCTAAGCGCCGCCGTCGTTGAACGCGCGGGTGACCGCATCAAGTCCGTCACGCCGCTGGGCCGATTGGGTGAGGCCGGTGAAATGAAAGGCGCCGTGGTGTTCCTGGCGGCTCCGGCGTCGGATTACATCACGGGGCAAATCCTCGCGGTGGATGGTGGGATGACGGCGGCTTAAGGAAACGCATGCCATCCCAAAAAATACATCAAGAGTCTGGGCGAGCGTTTGAAGTTTATTTCAACGCTGGCGAATACCCAAGAAGCTAGTAGGGCCCCTTCAGGCCAGCAATTCGGCGAGAATCCGGCCGGCGGTTTCCTTGCCGCGCTCGCCGACTTCACCGATGGGACCGACGCAGCTTGGGCAGCCGGCCTCGCAAAGACAACTGCGCAGCAACGCTGCCGCGCCTTCCAGTAGCGGCCGCGCCATCTTGAAGAGAGGCGCGCTCTGACCGATGCCGCCGGGGTAGTTATCGTACAAATACAGATTGGGCTCGAAGGTTTGCAGGCTGCCCGCAATGGCCTCGGTGATGGAGACGCCCAGGTCGCGAGGATCGCACATGACTCGCAGAGAGCCGACGGTGCGCAGCAGGGCGCCCAGCGCGACCAGCCCGCTTTGCTTTTCGGTAGGTGTCAGGTCTGCGAAACGCGCCAAAAAGGCTTCCGGGAAATGCAGCCAGAACGCGGTCGTATGCATCTCCTGCTCGGGCATCGAAAGGTTGCCGGCGCCCACGTTTTCCATGGTGTAGAACTTGATTTTCTTGAAGCCGACAATCTGCCGGTTCAATCGGACGTCGCCGTAAGCGGAACTGGCTCCGTTCACCGCGGCCGACTCGAATGCCTCGAGTTCCTTTACCTGCGTGTAGTCGATCGCATCGGTGAAATAATCCGAGTCGACGTGCCGGACGTAGGCTTTGCGGCCGTCATAATCGAAGCGCTCGACCTGATACTGCCGCGCATCGTGCAGATAAATGGCCTTCTCGTGGAGCGTGGTGAGTGCGGCGGTAAAGGCCACCTCACCGATCACGCGATGGTCGCCCGTGATATCGATCACCAGGAAGTTATCGCTCGAAATACTGCGCAGGCTCACGGCGTCGGCGGGATAGGTGTCCGAGATCCAGTGCCATGCGCCAGACAACGACCCGTTAGACGCGCCGCCTGAATGATGGAGCAGCTTGAGGTCTGCCAGAAACTGGCACATCTCGCCGACATCGTGAGTGCCGAATTTCTCTCCGTCGCGCACCGGCAGCTCGAAGGCGGCGCACTTCATGTGATTCAGCAGAATCTCCAGATTGTCGGGATTGATGTAGGCGTGTTCCGGCGGGCGCTCGAAGAAATACTCGGGGTGCTCGATGATGTATTGATCGAGCGGCGCGCTCGACGCGACCAGCACCGCGAGCGCCGTGGTTTGCCGCCGTCCGGCGCGTCCGGCGCGCTGCCAAGTGGAGGCGATGGTCCCGGGATAACCGGCCATCACCACGGCGTCGAGAGATCCGATGTCGATCCCCAGTTCGAGTGCGTTGGTGGCGACCACCGCGCGAATTTCGCCCTCGCGCAACTGGCGCTCGATCTCGCGGCGTTCTTTGGGTAGATAACCGCCGCGATACCCACGGACAGTTCCCGAGAAACTCCCTGGGCGGTCGTCCTTCAAATAGGTAAGCAGAATTTCCGTTGCCAGCCGCGAGTTCGCAAACACCAGCGTTTGCTGGCCGCGATCCAGCAACTCGCGTGCGATGCGTCGGGTCTCATTCAAATATCCTCGCCGGATGCCCAGCGCTTTATTCACTACCGGCGGATTGTAGAACACCACATACTTTTCGCCGGAGGGCGCGCCGTTTTCAGAGACCAGTTCAAACTGCTCCCCGGTGAGCGCCTGCGCCAGTTCGCGTGGATTCGCGATGGTGGCCGAGCAGCAGATGAACTGTGGAGACGATCCATAGAATTCGCACACGCGGCGCAAACGCCGCAGTACGTTGGCCAGATGACTGCCGTATACGCCACGGTAGGAATGCAGCTCGTCGATCACGATGTAACGCAGATTCTCAAAAGCTTTGGCCCACTTGGTGTGGTGCGGCAGAATGCCCGCGTGCAGCATATCGGGATTGGTGAGCACGACGTTAGCGCGCTCGCGAATAGCGCGGCGAGCGTCCTGGGGCGTGTCGCCATCGTAGGTGAAGGCGCGAAGTTCGGAACCCATGGCGTCGACGGCGCCTTGGAACTCGGCGAGCTGATCCTCGGCCAATGCTTTGGTAGGGAACAGGTACATTGCACGCCCGCCTGGATCGGCGATTAAGCGCTGCAGCACCGCCAGGTTGTAGCACAAGGTCTTGCCGGAGGCGGTGGGCGTGACCACCACCACATTGCGTCCGGCAGAGGCGTGTTTGAAGGCCTCTGCCTGGTGTGAATACAGTTGGCGGATGCCGCGCGAGACCAGCGATTGTTTAAGCTGTGGCGCCAATAGTTCGGGAAATTCGGCAAAGACTCCCGGGGTGGCGGGCTGCCTGCGGATGGCGCGAACCGGCGAGTCGGGATCGGCCATCCATTCCTCAAAGCGCGCGATGGCTCCAGCCAAACCGGTACGCCGGGCTAGAACGCGAGCGTTCTTATCGGCAAGATCATTTTCCGCTAACCCCGGCGGCTCCGGAAATCCCAAGGTAAGATTGGTGCGCATTCTTCGCCCTTCCTTCGCCTATAGTAGCACTGGGCTGAGGGGGTGAGATTTTGCGCGAGCGGTGGCTTTTAGATTCGTTGCCGGACGAACTCGTAGCGTTCCATAGTGGCCGCGAAGCGCGATTGATCCTCGCTGCGAACCACTTTGCCGATACAGCGCAAGCGCACATCGGCATGGGTTCCGGGCGCCTTGGGCAACGTGATCAGATACTCGATAGGCATCCCGACTTCGACGGGGATTTTCGACATGAACAGCACCCCGCAGGAACTCACATTCCGGGTTTCGCCCTTGGATCTAGTTTTGGCCGGACCCGCAAGAATTTCGAAGGGAAGCCGCAAATCGAAACGCTGGTGTTTTCGTTGTTCCGTCACTGTGATACCGAGTGTATAGTCGGGAAGAACTAAGGTCAACGCCTTAGAGTCCTAAAATAATCGCGATTGTAATGGTACTTTTGATCTAATGGACTACGTCGTTCCCGCTGCTCCGCAGCCTTCCCTGCCTGTTATCGGAACGCAGGCACGTTTCCCCGTCCGCCGCATTTATTGCGTGGGGCGCAATTACCTGGCGCACGTGCGTGAGTTCGGGCACGACGAGAAAACGCCGCCCTTTTTCTTCGCCAAGGCGAGCGACATGCTTGTCGAGAGTGGGAGCACCATTCCGTACCCGCCGTTAACCAACAACTATCATCACGAAGTGGAGCTAGTGGTAGCCATCGGCAAAGGGGGTGCGAATATACCGGTCGATTCCGCGCTGGATCACGTATATGGCTACGCCGTAGGTTTCGATATGACGCGGCGCGACCTGCAGCAAGCGGCGGCGAAGAAAGGGCATCCCTGGGAGATCGGGAAATCCTTCGACGATTCCGCGCCGTGCGGTCCGGTGCACCCGGTAGCGCAGGTGGGGCACATCCGCGAAGGCGAACTCCAGATCACGGTCAATGGAGAAGTGCGCCAGCGCTCCGATTTAAACCTGATGATCTGGGATGTGCCACACATCATCAATCACCTTTCACAACAGGTGAGGCTCGCGCCGGGCGACTTGATCTATACGGGTACGCCGGAGGGCGTCAGTGCCGTGGTTTCGGGCGACACCATGGTCGGGCGCATCGCCAAGCTTGGTGAGCTGACCATCAAGGTCGCCTAGCGGGCCTGAATGACCTCATGTTGGAGCTTCGCAAATCGCAAGACCGCGGTACCGGACGGCAGGATTGGCTGGAGGCGCGCTTCACTTTTTCCTTCGGCCCGTATCAGGATCCCAAGCAGAATGGCTTTTCCGATTTGAAGCTTCTGAACGACGACCGGGTGGCGCCCGGCGGTGGCTTCGCGACGCATTCGCATCAGGATATGGAAGTGTTTTCCTATGTGCTGGCGGGCGCCCTCGAACACAAGGACTCGATGGGCGAAGGCTCGGTGGTGCGCGCGGGCGAAGTCATCGCGATGAGCACCGGCAGCGGGATCACGCACAGCGAGTACAACCATTCGAAGTCGGAGCGGGTGCATTTCTTCCAGATCTGGATTGCGCCGGACCGCCACGGCGGTGAGCCGCGCTATCAGCAGAAGCATTTTGCCGATGTCGAAAAGCGAGGCCACTTGCGGCTGCTGCTTTCGCCGGATGGCACGGACGGCTCACTCGCCATCTATCAGGATGCACGCGTGTATGCGGGTCTTTTCGATGGCAAGGAGAACTTCGGATTGGCGCAGGGTGCCGATCGCTGCGCTTATGTGCACGTGGTTCGGGGAAGCGTGTTTCTGAACGATATCTATCTCACCGAGGGCGATGGTGTTCGCGTTTGCAACGAACGTCGTTTGGTTTTCGATAAAGGCCGCGACGCTGAAGTGCTGGTATTCGATCTGCGCGCGGTGGAACTGAACGAGAGTTAGAAGACTAAGGATGAATGGGTTCCGGAATGGCGGCGCCGTCGGCGCGAGGGTCGGAAGCGGCGTAGTTGGTGCCGGTCTTCGAGTTGTGTAAGATCGCCTGGCCGCGGCCCATTTCCTGGGTGTACTCGCGGCGGATAGCGATCTGGTGGCCGCGCTCGGAGAGCTGCTGCAACGTGCTGGCGGGGACCCGCACTTCAATCGACACATCGCAGCCGGTGGAATTGCGTTTGGTGAAGCGCGGAGCTTCAAGAGCAGCCTGCAAATTCATACCGTAGTCGACAAAATTCGAAACGAACTGCGCGTGCGCGAGCGGCTGATTCGCGCCGCCCATGATGCCAAAGCCGATGTGCAGATCATCGCGCTCCATGAACGCCGGGATGATGGTATGGAACGGGCGCTTGCCGCCTACCAGGATGTTGGGATGCTTAGGTTCGAGCGTGAATCCGCCACCCCGGTTTTGCAGGATGAAGCCCATGCCTTCGACAGTGACTCCGGACCCAAACTCCGCATACACGCTTTCAATCCAACTCACCATATTGCCGTCCTTATCGACGATGGTCAGATATGTGGTATCGCTACCCACGGGCTGCCCGGGCGGAACCTCGCAATTCGCGTGTTTGGGATCGATCAGCGCAGCGCGCTTGCGGGCATATTCTTTCGACAGCAACTGGGTCACGGGCGCGTCGTAGGTGTGCGGATCGGCATCATAACGGCGGACGTCGGCGTAGGCCAGTTTCATGGCTTCGATGCGCTTGTGCATTTCAAGGGCGCTGAATGCGCCCAGAGGCGTAGGCGGTGCGGTCTCCATGATGTTCAGCATCTCAAGCGCGGCCATTCCCTGGCCGTTAGGCGGCAATTCGTAGACGCGCCAACCGCGGTAATCGATGGAGATGGGCTGCACCCACTCGGCAGAGAACGAGGCCAGATCCTCGGCAGTCATGGTGCCGCCCAAATGGCGGGAGGTTTTCAAAATTGCGGCGGCGATTTCACCCTTGTACATCGCGTCCGGGCCCTTTTCGGCCACCAGGCGCAGGGCGCGCGCCATTTCCGGATTGCGAAAAATATCCCCTTCCCGCGGAGGCCTGCCGCCCGGAAGGAACACGCGCATGGATTCCGGGTTGGCTTTGATGCGCGGCTGATTGGCGGGATCGGCCCAGGATTCCTGGATGGCTTCGGATACCGGAAAGCCGTTTTCGGCATAGGCGATGGCGGACTGGAATAAATCTTTCCACGGGAGTTTTCCATAGCGCTGGTGCATTTTCCACCAGCCATCCACCGCGCCCGGCACCGTGAAACTGTGAATGCCCTGCTGAGGCATCGATTTGATGCCGAGCCTCCCCAGAAATTCCGGCGAGAGGCCGCGCGGCGCCGGTCCGGAAGCGTTCAACCCCTGCAGTTTTCCGGTCTTCGAATCGAAATAGATGGCGAAGAGGTCGCCCCCCAGTCCATTCTTCATGGGTTCGACTACGGCGAGGACAGTGTTGGCGGCAATCGCGGCATCCACAGCGGTACCGCCATGCGCCAGAATCTGCACCGCGGCTTGCGAAGCCAGTGTCTGGCTGGTGGCGGCGATGCCTTGTTGTGTGATCACCTGCGAGCGCCCGTAATTGCGTCCCTGGCCGGCTAGCGGCGCCGACAGAGGGGCCAGCGCGATCAGCAGGAAGCATATAAACCTGGCGATCATGGTCATGCCGCGTAGTTTATCACTTGCATACAAAAGGTGTATAGAAATGGATGTCCTCCGTTTCGCGCAAAGCTCGGCTGTGCGCTACAATGAAGGCACCATCCTCGCCGATCCCCTACGGTCCCCGTTGTCCGCAATCACAAGGAGAAATCTACATGGCAATCACACGGACAGCTAAAGCTGCGGAACCGAAAACCCACCGCGCTCCCCGGCGGACAACCAACAGCTCTACATCCCCGGCTCCGATTCCCAATTTCGATGCCATCGCGCATCAAAAAGAGATCGCACAAGTGGCTTACCGCATCTGGCTAGAGCGAGCGGACTGCCCCGGATCTCCGGAAGAAGACTGGCTCAAAGCAGAAGCCGAAGTACGCGCGAAGTATAGCGGTTAAGGGGAGGGCAGGACGGCTAAGGGATTGGCCCTAGCACGTAAAGAATCGCGCCGGCTGGTACGATATACAGAAGACGTGCCATGAGTACGGCAACCTTTCAACCGGCCGCCGGTATTTCGCTCGCGGGACCTCAGCCGACGCGATGGATCATTTCCCGGCGCCAGGATCTGACGTGGTTTATCGGTTCCGGGTTGATCAGCTACTTGGCATTGAGTCTTATGACCTTGGGGATGGGCGTCCCATTGATCACGCTCATCTGGTTTTTCGGCATCGATGGGCCTCACGTTCAGTCGACTATCACGCGCACGTATTTCGATAAAGAGGAGCGTGCCCGGCTGGGCTGGTTCCTGTTGATTCCCATTCCGTTGCTGTTGGTGGGTCCGGCGATGGCGCTGGCCGGATATGGGTCCGTGTTCTTCTTGTTCGCGGTGTGCTGGCAGCAATTCCACATCGTGAAACAGCACTTCGGATTCATGATGCTGTACAAGGCTAAAAACAAGGACCGCGCGGATTTTCTGCTGGACCGCTGGTTTCTGCTGAGTTCTTTGCTGATACCGCTCGGAATGTTTGTGCTGCGCACCCGTCCGGTGATCATCCAGACGGTTCCGCTGCTCGCGTGGCTCCCCACCGTAGCGATCGGCCTCTATGCGATGCTGGCCGCCGGCTGGCTGCTGAGACAGGCGCAGAAGTTGCGCACTGGGCTGCCGATGAACTGGCCCAAGCTGGGGCTTTTGGCCATGGCGATTCCGCTGCAGTGGATCGCGCTGCTTTATGGATCGCATTTTGGGCCAAATGGAATCGTGCGCGCCGGCATCTTGCTGGGGTTATTCCATAGCTTTCAATATCACCGCCTGATGTGGTTCCACAACCGCAACCGTTATACCGAGCCGGGCGCCGTGGAGCGCCATGGACTGGCGGCGCATTTGGTAGGCAGCGCCGCGGTGTATCTCGCGATCGCCATCGGCTTGAACCTAGTACTCAATTTCCTTCCCTCCGCGCTGCTGCCCTACGAGACCGCGCAGGCCGCGGTCTGGGGCGTTGCATTCACGCACTATTGCATGGATGCGCGCATCTGGCATGTGCGCTCCGATAAGGGGCTCGCGACCGCGCTGCGCATGGCATAGCGGAGCCGGCCCTGAGTCACAGTTACGGCACGCATGCCGCTCTCGTGAAGGCCGGCAAGTTTGGCCAGTGGATCTGGAGCCAGTGGATCTGAAGAATGCTGGGCTCGGTCGCGGATTGCCGGCTGGTGGGAGCGCTGATTCGTGCAAGCTATTCAGGCGCTGGCCGCGCCGGTGCTGAAGCTCTCAAGCGCGGCGGGCTCGCTCGGGTATGCGGTGAGAACCGTATCCAGCTTGGTGATGCGCAGCAAATCCACAATACGAATGGGAATGTTCATCAGCTTCAGTTGCCCGCCGGTTTTTTGGGCCGCCGCATAGGCGCTAGCGAGTTCGCCGAGTCCGGAACTATCCATGAAACTGACGTCGGCAAGGTTCAGGAGGATTTTACTCGCACCTTGATCGCGCAGTTTCGTGATGGCTTCCCGCATTTTGGCCGAACCGTCGTTCAATACAATGCGGCCCGTCAGATCTAAGATGGCGATATCACCCGAATACCGCACCGACGCTTCAAAGCTCACCATTTCCTCCTGAGACTTCCGAAGTAGCGGGCGGGGAACACCCGGGATTGAGGTTAGTATAGCGAAACCTTGGCTCTGGGCCAAAATAAGATTGCACGGTTCCGGGTTTTTGGGACTATAGAAGCGCACCGGCATTCCGCCGCGGCGCCCGATTCGGGGAGACGTTTTGCTCAAGCAGATCACCGTGCATGGGGCACGGCAGCACAATCTTAAGAACATCGACGTGGTGATTCCGCGCAATACGCTGACGGTGATCACCGGGCTGAGCGGATCGGGCAAGTCCTCGCTGGCTTTCGATACGATTTATGCCGAGGGGCAACGGCGCTACGTCGAGACGCTGTCTCCCTACGCGCGGCAGTTCCTGGATCAAATGGAGCGGCCGGAGGTGGATTCGATTGATGGCCTGAGCCCGGCAATTTCGATCGAGCAGAAGACCACCAGCCGCAGTCCGCGATCGACGGTGGGAACCATTACGGAGATCTACGATTATCTGCGAGTGCTGTATGCAGCCATCGGTGTGCCGCATTGCCCCACTTGCGGCCTGGAGATTTCGCGGCAATCGGCGCAGCAAATTCTGCAACAGGTGATGACGCTCAGACAGCAGGAGCGGGTGATGATCCTGGCGCCGATCGTGCGCGGGCGGAAGGGCGAGTACCGCAAAGAGCTGGAAAAACTGGCGCGCCAGGGATTCGTGCGGGCGCGCGTCGATGGCGTGCTGCGCCCGCTCGACGAAGAGATCACGCTCGACAAACGCAAGAACCACACCATCGAAGTGGTGGTGGACCGGCTACTGATTAAACCCGAAGTGGAGAAGCGTCTGGAAGCTTCGATCGAGACCGCGACCAAACTGGCGGGCGGGCTGGTGCTGGTGGCGCAGGTAGACGGGCCGGAACGTTTGTATTCGCAGAAGCTGGCCTGCCCGGAATGCGGCGCGAGCGTGCCGCAGTTGGAGCCGCGCTCGTTTTCCTTCAACAGTCCGTTTGGGGCCTGCGAGACTTGCACGGGCCTAGGAAGCCGTTGGAGTTGGGACCCGGCTAAAGTAATCGTCGACCCGTCGAAACCATTGCTCGACGGGGCGCTGGGGATCGGCGGCAGCTCGACGTATGTGAGCGGCGATTTGAAACTGCTGGCCGCACGCTTGAAGATTCCGATTCAGAAACCGTTCGAGAAGCTATCGAAGAAGGTGCAGCAGGCGTTGAGCGAAGGACTGATCGCGGCGCTGGATCAATATTACGAGCAGGAAGACGTGACTGAAAACACGCGCGAGTGGCTGCTGCAGTATCAATCGGCGGCGACTTGCCCGGCTTGTCACGGCAAACGTCTCAAGCCGTCGAGCCTGGCGGTAAAGGTGAAGGGCGTGGGGATCGCGGAGCTGACGGGATTTTCGGTGACGCGCGCGCTCGAGACCGTGAAGAAGTGGAAGCTGGCGGGGCGTGAGGAGCAGATCGGCAAGCGTCCGGTGGATGAAGTACGCAATCGTCTGGAATTTCTGGTAGGGGTGGGGCTCGGGTATCTCAGCCTGGAGCGCTCGGCGGCGACGTTATCGGGCGGCGAGGCGCAGCGCATTCGCTTGGCCACGCAGATTGGCTCCAAGCTGCGCGGAGTTCTGTACGTGCTCGACGAACCTTCGATCGGGCTGCATTCGCGCGACAACGACCGGCTGCTCGATTCGCTGCAAAGCCTGCGGGATTTAGGCAACACCGTGCTGGTGGTAGAGCACGACGCCGAGACCATTGAGCGCGCCGATTACGTTATCGATCTGGGACCGGGAGCGGGACGGCTGGGGGGGTGCGTGGTGGCACAGGGCACGCCGAAGGAGATCGAAGAAAATACTGAGTCGCTCACCGGGCAGTACCTGGCGGGCACGCGCGTGATTGCGCTTCCGGCCGAGCGTCGCGTGCCGGGGAAGCGGCGCATCGTGATTCATGGCGCGGCGGAGCACAACCTCAAGAACATCGATGTAGATTTTCCGCTGGGGTTGTTCGTGGCGGTTACCGGGGTTTCAGGCAGCGGGAAATCCACGCTGGTGAACGATATTCTGTACCGCGCAGCGGCGAAGGAAGTGTATGGATCGCGCGCGGAGCCGGGCGCGCACGCCTCGATCAAAGGCCTGGAGCAGTTGGACAAAGTCATAGAGATCGACCAGGCGCCGATTGGACGCTCGCCGCGATCGAACCCGGCCACCTACACGCAGGTATTCACGCACATTCGCGATTTATATTCGAAGCTGCCGGAATCGCGCGCGCGCGGCTACAAACCGGGGCGCTTCAGTTTCAACGTGAAGGGCGGGCGCTGTGAGGCCTGCCAGGGGGACGGGCAGAAGCGCATCGAAATGAATTTTCTGCCGGATGTGTACGTCACCTGCGACGTATGCCGCGGGCGCCGCTACAATCACGAGACATTGCAGGTAAAATACAAAGACCAATCGATTGCGGATCTGCTCGAGATGCCGGTGGAGGACGCGCTCTCGCTACTTGAAAACATCCCACAGATTCGGGCCAAGCTGGAAACGCTAGTGGAAGTGGGGCTGGGGTATCTGCATCTGGGACAATCGTCGACCACGCTTTCCGGCGGCGAAGCCCAGCGCATCAAGCTGGCGCGTGAGTTGAGCCGGCGGCAGACCGGCAGGACTCTGTATATTCTGGATGAGCCGACTACCGGGCTGCACTTTGAAGACGTCCGCAAATTGCTGGACGTGCTGCACCGGCTAGTCGAGTTGGGCAATACTGTCGTGGTGATCGAACATCATCTGGATGTCATTAAGACGGCCGACTGGGTTATCGATCTGGGGCCGGAAGGCGGGGAGCGCGGCGGATATGTGATCGCTTGCGGGCCTCCCGAGGAGATTTTACGAGTGACCAAGAGCCACACGGGCCAGGCGCTGAAAAAGACGTTGCGCGGCGGGAAAGCGGCATGAGTCAATACGCGGAAAAGCCGCTGTCGTTTGCAGGGCTGAAAACGGTACCGATCGACGCGCGCGGCGGAAAGGTGCAAGTCGAGCATTTCGCACGACCTTACCGGAAGGGCGACGGCGTGGCCGGATTGCTGGATTCGCTGCCGAAATTGTTGGCGGCGGATTCGTTTCGAGGTGTAGTGGAGGCGGTGCGTCGGGCCAAAGTGCAAAAGCGGGCGATCCTATGGGGCATGGGCGGCCATGTGGTGAAGTGTGGGCTGGCTGATATTCTGCTGGACCTCATGCGACGTGATTGGATTACCGGCTTTGTGATGAACGGAGCGGCGTCGATTCACGATTTTGAGATTGCGATTGCGGGTCAAACCAGCGAGGACGTGGAAGCGGTGCTGCCGGACGGGCGTTTTGGCGCGGCCGAGGAAACCGGACGGGAAATGAACACGGCTCTCACTGAAGGAGCGCGCGATGGCTTGGGCATGGGCGAAGCGCTGGGTCGGCGTCTCGACAAGCTGGCGAAGCCGGAATTCGCGCCGCACAGCATCGTGGCTTCGGCGTATCGGGCCAACGTTCCCGTGACGGTGCACGTGGCCGTGGGAACCGATACTCCGCATACGCATCCGGCCGCCGATGGACCGGCGATCGGAGCCGGCACGCATCAGGATTTCCGGTTGCTGTGCTCGCTGGTGCGCCGGTTGAACGATGGCGGCGTGTATTTAAACCTGGGTTCGGCGGTGGTGCTGCCGGAGGTGTTTCTGAAAACCGTTTCGGTGGTGCGCAATTTGGGATATCCGCTGGCGAACTTCACCACGGTCAATTTCGATTTTCTGCAGCACTACCGGCCCAAGCTGAACGTTGTCGAACGGCCGCACGCCAAATCGGGCGGGCGTGGGTTCGCGGTGACGGGCCATCACGAGCTGATGATTCCGCTGCTGGCCGCGGCGCTGATTGAAGGTGAAGCCTGACATTCGCCATGCCAGTGCGTCGCGCGCCGATCTGGGGTTATCAGGATCTCGTGCTGTTTTTGAGCGCGGTGCTGCCGTCACTGGCACTATCCGCGGCGTTGCTCCGCGTCAGCCGCGTGGTGGCACCGGCATTGCTGGCTAGCGACGCGGCGCGCACTCTGGTGTTTCAATCCTTCATGTACGTGTTCCTGGTGGGTGCGCTGTACCTGGTGATTGCGTGGCGCTACCATGAGCCTTTTTGGAGCGCTCTGGGGTGGACTTCCCCGGTTGCGCGCGACTGGCTATCGCTGGTCGGTGGGCCGGGACTAACCATAGCACTTTCGGCTTTGGGAGTGATCCTGCGCGCACCCTCGGATAGCTCGCAAATCGAACTCCTGATTAAGAGCCGCGCATCCCTCGCCGCAGTAATGTTGTTCGGAGTACTGCTGGCGCCGATTTTTGAAGAAATGCTATTCCGCGGATTCTTATTGCCGCTGCTGATGCGTTCACTGGGGCCGTGGCCGGGAATCTTATTGACGGCCGTGCCGTTCGCGCTCCTGCATGGGGCGCAGAATCATTGGGCCTGGCAGCCCATCCTGCTGATCGGGATAGCGGGAATCGTGTTCGGCTATGTGCGCTATAAGACCAGATCCACCACGGCCGCGTTTCTGATGCACTCGGCCTACAACGCGACGGGATTCTTAGGCTACGCGCTGACGCACTGGGGCCTGTTGAGTTAGAGAGCCCGGTAGCTGACTAATTCGACGCCGGATTCAGCGAGTGCGGCGCGGACTTCGGGCGAGGTGAGCGCGCGGAGCTCCTGTTCGCGGCTTTCCTTTAAACGCGTGTGAGCGCCGCGAAGTTCATCGCCGCATATGCCGGGGTGGCACATGAACTCTGTCGAGCCTTCCGGAAGGGCGCGGATCAAGCGGGCGAGGTCCGCCGCGGCATAGCACCCGGTGATTTGGAATCCTGCGAAGTGGTCGGTCGAGCGGCAGCCATACCGCGCGAGCACGCGGGCGAAGTGGCTGCGGACGATGCCGAAGCTTTTACTGGTGGTGCGTTTGGCCCAGGAAACCCCCGGTCCGGCGGGCGTACGCGGAAAATCGAACGGGCGGCGCACCCAGGGGATCTTATACTCCTCTGAGAGGTGCGCGACGGCGTCGAGCACGGGCGGCAGCAGGTGCGTATGCTTGTGTGTATCCAGATGCGTGGGTTCCAGGCCGGCGTCGAAGATGCGCTGCACTTGCGCCCGCAGCTGTTCCAAAACGCGAATGCGTCCGAGCACTACGGCGCCCGTGAGTTGCGCGACAGTCGCGGGAAACGGCGGTTCGCCTACCAGGACCAGATGAACGCCGATATCGAGTGACGGATACTCGCGTGCCAAGCTGACCGCATCGTCAAAGGCGCTACCGGTAGCCATGAGCGTGGTGGCGGTTAGGATCCCGTGGCGGTGCGCTTCGACGATACCCTGATTCACGTCGCGCGTGAAGCCGAAGTCGTCGGCATTAACCACTAGTTTGCGCACGTCAGAAAATCGTGAGTTTAATACGCAAGAACTTCTTAGGATTCGCCCGGAAATCTTTCATCAGGCCGTTGATCTCGCGAGTGGTGCTGTCGAGGTTCTGATACAACGATGGATTCACCAGCAATTGCCCGATGGTGCCCTGGCCGGTATTGATCTTGTCGAGCAGGGTATCCAGGCGGCCCATAGTAGCCTGGAGCTGGTTGTGCAGATCGTCGCTGTTGAGCAATTTGCCGGCGGTGCCTTTGCCCTGGTTAAGGCCGGCCAACAGTTGCCGCAGGTCCCCGATGGTAGCCCGCGTGTCATCGTAGAGCGCCGGGTCCTTTAGCAGTTTGCCGAGCGTGCCGTCGCCCTGTTGGAGCCCATCGGCCAACGTGTTGACGCGAGCCAGCGTTCCACGAAGATCGGTGTAGAGGCTGTCATCGTGCATGAGCTTGCCGAGGGTGCCTTCCTGTGAGTCCAGGGAGGCAATCACCCGGTGGGTTTCGTCCACGATGCCCACCACCTTTTTATACAGCTCGTCATCGGAAAGCAGCTTGCCGATGGTACCGTTACCGGCCTGCAACTGGTCGAGAATTCCGTCGAGCTTCTTGAAAATTCCGTTGAGCGAAGCGAGCGTGCTATAGCCCTGCTGGACCACATCATCGAATTCGCGCGTGTCCAGACTCTTGATCTCGGCGCCAGCCACAATCGTCGTCGGGCTGCGGCCCTTCTTTATATTGATGTACTTGGTGCCTAGCAGATTCTCAGCGGCGATAGCGGCCTGCGAATCCACTGGAATCGCTGGCAGGTAGCGGTTTTCCACCTGTAAAGTGAGGCGCACGATGCGGTTGGGTTCGCTCGATCCGGAAAGGCCGATCACCGCCACTCTTCCGATGGTAATCCCGTTCAGCCGCACGGGAGCGCCGGTGGCAATAGCAGCCGAGTCATCCAAAAATGTATAAACGTCAGTGCGCTTAACGAACAGACCGGTAGAACTGGTCATCAGGAAAATGAGAAACGCCAGCAGTGACAACGCAAAGATCGCCAGCAGGCCCACCTTCAGCTGCGCCCACCTCTTTTTGTTTTGTTGCGCCATAGATGCCTACGAACTCCCGGGCCGCGCGAATTTTTGCACGTACGGATCCGTGCTGGCGCGCAATTCCGCTTCCGAACCTTCGAAGAAGAGGCGGCCCTCCTGCATGACGAAGAACCGGGTGGTCAACTGGCTGCTCTCCGCCCGCTCGATTTTCCCACTGCTCGGATTGTAGCGAAAATTGGCCATCAGATGCCCGTCCTGGTAACGGTGGGTGACCATGATGGTGGCGGTATCGTGGAGATCGCGTCCCTTCAGGATCAGCGTAATGATGGTGTAGGCGGTGATGGGATCAAGCCCGGCGGTCGGCGAGTCGTACAACATCAGTTGCGGCGAGGTGACCACGGCGCGGGCGATACCTACGCGGCGACGCATTCCACCGGACAGCTCGCTGGGAAATTTTTCGAGGGTGTGCTCCAACTCGACGAAACTCAAGGACTCGAGCACCCGACGATCCACTTCGTCGGCAGGCGGGGCCTTGCCGCCCTGGTACAGGGCGTGCTGGTTCAGCAGCGGGTAGGCGACGTTTTCGGCGATGGTAAGCGAATCGAATAGGCCGCCTTCCTGGAACAGGATGCCGACCTTGCTCCGCACATCGTACAATTGGCTTTCCTTGCGCCCGGTTACTTCCTGGCCAAACAGCGTGATGCGGCCGGAATCCGGCGCGACCAAGCCGACGGCGGTCTTCAGCAGCATGGTTTTGCCGCTGCCTGCGGCACCCAACACCACACGAGTCTCTCCAGCTCGCATGGAAAAAGACAAATGCACCAGCGCAGGTGTCTCGCCGAAGGAGAGATTGACATCCTCGAACTGGACTACGGGTTGCTGCGCCGTTTGCGCCGCCGGCGATTGGCTGAGTGCCTGGGCTGGTGGTTTAACAGCGGACTGCGGGACGGAAGGTTCGGCGGGCGTCATAGGTTTAGGAAGACAGATTTACGAAGAGCGGGTCCAGCATGGAGGTGATGATGAAGATCCAGACCGAAGCCACGACTACCGCTTTGGTGGTGGAGCGGCCCACGCCTTGCGTACCGCCTGAGGTGTTCATGCCGTAATAACAACCCACCAAAGCGATCACGATTGCAAACAGGAAGGGCTTCAGCAGTCCCTGCGTGAGATCGTTGTATTCGAGGATGCGCCATGCCGTGTTCCAATACTGGTCGGTAGTGATGTTCAGCATGGAAAAGGCGATAAAGTAGCCGCCAACTAGGCCGAGAAAGTCCGCGATGATGGTGAGCAACGGCAGAACCACGGCCATCGCGATAAGGCGCGGCGTGACTAGTTTCTGAATCGGATCGGTGCCCAGCGCGCGCATGGCGTCGATTTGCTCGGTGACGCGCATCGATCCCAGTTCGCTCGCGATGCCGCTGGCGTTGCGACCGGCCACCAGCAGCGACGCGAGCACGGGTCCTAACTCGCGCACCAGAGTAATCGATACGATCTGTCCGATTTGCCCCTGCGCGCCATAGGTAGCGAGCGCGCGCGACATCTGCAACGCCATCACCACTCCGCTGAAAAAGCCGATCAAGCTCACAATAAACAGCGAGCCGACGCCAATGGTATCCATCTGCAGGAGGATGTCGTCGGCATAATGTGGGGAGCGGAAAATGTTCCGGAACGCGCGGCCGCTCAAGTACAGAAACTCCTGGAATGTCTCGACGGGCCGTTTCAAAAAGTCGAGCAATCAGAGTCTCCTAGCGCGATAGATCGAGGCATGGTTGATGTTAATATGAAAGCGCAAAATGAAGGGCCTCACCGATATCCCCGGAATCTTAGTGGGCCATGCATCCGATTATGACGGATTCACGGGCTGTACGGTGGTGCTGGTGGAGCAAGGCGCGGTGGCGGGTGGCGACATCCGCGGATCGGCGACGGGCGTCGATGAATGGGATGTCCTGAGCCCGATGCATGTCACCGACCGGATTCATGGCGTGGTTTTTTCCGGGGGTAGCGCGTTCGGCTTGGAATCGGCCAGCGGCGTCCGCCGGTTCCTGGAGCATAAAGGGGTGGGTTTTAAGACCGGTGCCGGGCCGGTTCCGATCGTGGTCGGCGCGATTCTCTACGATCTCGGCATCGGCAAGAAGGGCGTGCGGCCCACTCGCGAGATGGCGGAAAGCGCGGCTGCGTCGGCTACCGACAAAGCGGTGACGGAGGGCGCGGTGGGCGCGGGAACCGGAGCAACCGTCGGCAAGATCCTGGGCATGAAGCAGGCGATGAAGTCGGGCGTGGGATCGTGGACGGTACGGCTGGACGGACGCAATACGGGAGTCCTGGTATCGGCGCTAGCGGTGGTGAATGCGCTCGGCGACGTGCGGGATCCAACGACGGGCGGAATTATCGCGGGGGCGCGCAAGGCCTCCGGATCTATGGAATTTGCCGATAGCGCACGGCTGATGAAGAGCATGGGGCCGACAGGGTTTACGCGGGATAACACCACCCTGGTGGTGGTGGCAACTAACGCGGCGCTCACTAAAGTCGAGGCCACCAAGCTAGCGCAGCTGGGGCAACTGGGGACGGCGCGGGCCATCAATCCGGTGAATACAATGTCCGATGGCGATCTGGTGGTGGCGATGTCCGCCGGTATGGCTCGCGCGCCCATTGACGCTCTGGGAGTGGCGGCCGCGGAAGCGGTAGCGGAAGCCATCGTCCGCGCCGTACGGATGGCGCCGTCGCTCGGCGGGATGCCAGGCTTGAAGAAATAGGCGCGGATTGCCTGAACTGCCGGATATCGTGGTTTATCTCGAAGCCCTGGAGAAGCGCATTCTCGGTCAAAAACTGGAGGCCGTGCGCATTGCCAGCCCGTTTCTTTTGCGCACCGTCGATCCGCCGGTCGAGGCCGCTCCCGGCAAAATTGTGAAGCGGTTGCGCAGGTTCGGTAAACGAATTGCGATCGGCCTCGAAGATGACCTCTGGCTGGTGGTGCATTTAATGATCGCGGCCCGGCTGCACTGGCGCGCGCGCGGCGCAAAGGTGTCGAAGCCCCGCGGCCTCGCCGCGTTCGATTTTCCTAACGGAACTTTGGTGTTGACAGAAGCCGGGTCGCAGAAGCGGGCATCCCTGCATATAGCGGCGGGCGAAGCGGGATTGCGCGCGCTCGACCCAGGCGGCTTGGAAGTGCTCGACACGGATCTGGAACATTTTGCCGCGGCATTGACCGGAGCCAACCACACCCTGAAGCGGGCGTTGAGCGATCCACATCTTTTCAGCGGAATTGGCAACGCGTATTCCGATGAGATCCTGTTTGCGGCGCGGCTGTCGCCGCTGACGCTCACGCAAAAGCTCTCGCGGGAGGAGATTGAACGGTTGTTTGCTGCCGCCCGCGCGACGTTAACCGGCTGGGTCGCGCGCCTCCGCAAAGAAGCCGGCGGTAATTTCCCGGAGAAAGTCACGGCGTTCCGCGAGGGCATGGCGGTTCACGGGCGCTACAAGCAAGCGTGCCCGCAGTGCGGCGCGAAAATCCAGCGCATCCGTTACGCTGCCAATGAAACCAACTATTGCCCCCAATGCCAGACCAACGGAAAACTGCTTGCCGATCGCGCGCTGTCGCGGCTGCTTCGCGAAGACTGGCCCAGGACGCCTGAAGAACTGGAATTGCTCACCGGGCGCGCGACAGAATCACTTTAAGATTCCTGCGCCGGAAATCGCGGGCGAGATCAGTAACGCCCGGTCTTCGTTCTTGGCGAGAGCGTATGCGAAGGCGTCTGTTCCAATCAGGCCGCGGCAGCCATCTTGATCGGAATTCCGTGGCTGGCGAGCACCGCTTCGACGTCCTTCTTCATCAAACGAGACGCATCGTAATCCACCGTGATGCCGCTGAGCGAGGGAGCCACCTGGACGCGAGCCATGCCGTAGGTCGAATGCACTTGGGCGAGGTTTTCAAAGTCCTGATCGCCCAAAGGGCGGATGAGGTCGTAGTGCAGAGTTACTTTCGTCATGGGTCAAACTCAGAATATCATTCACGATGTTCCGACTTCCACAGAATCTGGCGCAGCATACCCAGCCAGACGTCGGCATCGTGCGCGTTCAGTTGCAGGCGGCGCACCAGGCGGCGAATCTTCATCCGCGTGGAGCCTTCGACGCGGGCGTAGATGTAGCCGGAGCGATTGAGGATGGTTTCAAGCAATTCGGTGATACGCTCCAGGTGCTCCGCGGCGGCCGGACGTTTGGCATCGGGCGTGATCTGGGCGGCGACGGGGCTGCGGATGATCTCATAGAGGCAGACGGCCACCGCCTGCCCCAGGTTCATGGAACCGTGTTCCTCGCGGGTGGGAATGCGCATCAGCCAGTGGCAATAGGACATGTCGTCGTTCGACAAGCCGAATTTCTCGCAGCCGAAAAGCAGGGCCACTTGTGTCGGGGGCGCTAGCGCAAGTTTTTTGGCAATCAGTTTGCCGCCGTATTCCAGGCGTCGCATCGGATGTTCTAATACGCGAGGCCCGATGGCGGTGGTGCCGACCACCAGGGCACAATCGGCCACGGCGTCGGCGATGCTCGGATATTCCCGGGCCTGCTCCAGCACGGCGTGTGCTTTCACTGCCGAGCGCGCTTCGCGGAAAGCAACGGCGTAGGGATTCACAAGCCGCAGTTCGGAGAAGCCGAAATTGCTCATGGCGCGGGCGGCGGCTCCAATATTGAGGGGATTACGCGGGGAAACCAGGACGACTTTTAGCGGGCTCACGGCGTGTTCGGCTGATCCTCGTCACGGCGCACGGCATCGAGTACACCGTTGATAAATGCGATGGATTCCTCACCCGAAAACTGGCGCGCCAACTCCAGGGCTTCATCGATCACTACCGCCGGCGGAGTTTTGAGCTGGTTCATTTCATAGATAGCCAGGCGCAGGATGTTGCGATCGACGGCGGGCATGCGCTCGATCCGCCAGTTCGCCGACTTAGCGCTGATGCGCTGGTCGATCGCGCCCGAGCCGGCTGAGGCGCCGCGCACCAGGCTTTCCATGAACTCATCGGGTGGTGTGGGTTGGGGATCGTCTTCTTCCGAGCCGAGCGTTTCATAAAATGATGAAATAGCTTCATCGATATCCTGCTTGCGTTGGTCCCACAGAAACAGGACTTGGACGGCGCGCTGGCGGGAGCGGTGGCGAGCAGGCATGTTAAAACCGCGCCATTTCGATCGCGGTCATAGCGGCGTCGAAGCCTTTGTTTCCAGCGGCGCCGCCCGCGCGAGCTTCCGCTTGCTCCCAATTGTCGGTGGTCAGGACGCCAAAGATAACCGGTACGCCGCTATCGAGCCCGGCCTGCTGCAATCCGCGCGCGGCTTCTCCGGCGACATAATCAAAGTGCGGTGTATCACCGCGAATCACGGCGCCCAACGCGACAATCGCGTCAAAACCGCCCCGCTCGGCCAGTTTCTTCGCCGCGAACGGAAGCTCAAAAGCTCCTGGAACGTAGAACACCTGCTGGCTTTTGGCGCCGGCTTGGGTGAAGGCCTCGCGCGCGCCGGCCAGCAGCTTTTCCGTGATGGCGCTGTTGAAGCGCGCCACCAGGATCGCGAAGGCGAGGCCATTCGCGTCTAAATGCTGCCAGTTGAGAGAATCCGCGGACATCGTGGGATAATTGGGGTTCCGGCACCATCTTACCTCAATGGATCCTTCTCATATCCGCAATTTTTCTATCATTGCGCACATCGACCACGGCAAATCGACGCTGGCGGACCGCCTACTTGAAGTCACGGGCGCGCTGAGCCAACGCGAAATGATGGCTCAGGTGCTGGATACGATGGACCTCGAACGCGAGCGCGGCATTACCATTAAGGCCCACGCGGTTCGTCTGGATTATCGCGCGAAAGACGGGCAGGATTATCAGCTCAACTTGATCGATACGCCGGGCCACGTGGATTTCAGCTATGAAGTTTCGCGGAGCCTGCAAGCGTGCGAAGGTGCGTTGCTGGTGGTCGATGCTTCGCAGGGGGTGGAGGCGCAGACGCTGGCGAATACCTACCTGGCGCTGCATCACAACCTGGAAATCATTCCGGTTATCAATAAGATCGACTTGCCGTCGGCGGAGCCCGAACGGATTCGCGAGCAGATTGAAAGCGTCATCGGTCTGGATGCGAGCGACGCGGTGCTTGCAAGCGCCAAGAACGGTGTGGGTATCGAAGAAATTCTCGAGGCGGTGGTACACAAAGTTCCGCCGCCCAAAGGATCGCCGGATGCGCCGCTGCGGGCGCTGATCTTCGATTCCTGGTTTGATTCCTACCGTGGGGTTATCATCTTGGCGCGTGTTGTCGACGGACGCCTGCGCAAGGGGATGAAGATCCGATTGTGGAACAACGGCAGCGTGCACGAAGTGGAGGGCGTCGGCTATCAATCGCCCAAGCCGATTCCTTGCGACGAGCTGGCAGCGGGCGAAGTCGGTTTTTTGTTCGCGACGATCAAGACGGTTTCCGACGCGCAGATTGGCGATACCATTACGAACGATGCGAATCCTGCATCCGAACCGCTACCGGGGTTCGAGCCGCTCAAAGCCATGGTGTTCGCGGGCTTGTATCCCGTTGAATCCCACGAGCACGGGTTGCTGCGCGATGCGCTGGAGAAGTTGCGGTTGAACGACAGTGCGTTCAGCTTTGAGCCGGAACACTCGGCTGCGCTGGGCTTTGGTTTCCGCTGCGGCTTTCTAGGACTGCTGCATCTGGAGATCATCCAGGAGCGGCTGGAACGCGAATTTGAGATCGACCTGATCACGACGGCGCCGGGCGTGCGTTATCGCGTGACCACCACCAACGGCAAGGTCATCGAGATCGACAATCCGCAGAAGTTCCCGGACCCCACCGAAATCAAGGAGATCGACGAGCCGATTATCGACGCCACCGTAATCACGCGCGAAGAATATCTGGGCGAGATCCTGAAGCTGCTCGAAGACAAACGCGGGATCCAGAAGAAGTTCGAGTACATCGGCTCCGGGCGGGTGCTGCTGTTGTACGAGATGCCGCTGAACGAGATTGTACTGGATTTCTACGACCGCCTGAAGTCGGCTTCGCGCGGGTATGCGTCGCTAGATTATCATTTGTCGGGTTACCGCGCGTCGGCGCTGGTCAAGCTGGACGTGTTAGTTGCCGGAGAGCCGGTAGATGCGCTGTCGATGATTGTGCACAAAGAATTTGCCTACGAGCGCGGCAAAATTCTGATCGAGCGATTGCGCAAATTAATTCCCCGGCAGATGTTTGAAGTGGCGCTTCAAGCCGCCATCGGTAACAAGATCATCGCGCGCGAAACCATCGCGGCAATGCGCAAGAACGTGCTGGCCAAATGCTACGGCGGCGATATTTCGCGCAAGCGCAAACTGCTCGAAAAGCAGAAGGAAGGCAAGCGCCGGATGAAGCGAGTGGGGCGCGTCGAGATCCCGCAGGAAGCCTTCCTGGCGGTGCTGAAAGTGAGCACCGGAAGCGAGAGCGAGTAGGCTGGCCATTCGTTAAGCGCGCACCCAAAGATCGGTAGCCCAATTGCACTACCTTCCGTAGTTAGGAGGGCGCCGTGCCCACGACAGAGTTGCTTGTTCCGCCAGTACGTACTGATTCTAAACCGGTTATTCCAGTTATCGCACCGGGTGCCGGCCAACCGCCCGTACCCGTCAAACGGGCTGTAGCACGATCTAAGCGTCCAAAGTGGTGGCTGGCAGCCAGTCTGGTGGTGCTTCTCGGCGCAGGGGTGGCGTATTACTTCCGCGGGTCCGGGCAACCCAGTTACACGACGGCGACGATCGATCGGGGCGACATTGAGGCCGCCATCACCGCTACCGGCAGCGTGAACGCGGTCAAAACCGTCCAGGTGGGCAGCCAGGTATCCGGTAATATCCTGGAGCTGTACGCGGACTTCAATACGAAAGTAAAAGCGGGGCAACTGGTTGCTCGTATCGACCCCGCTATTTTCCAGGCCCGCGTCGACCAAGCTCGTGCGGCCGTGGACAGCGCGAAGGCTTCCGTCGTTAGCGCCCGTGCCTCGATTGCCAAGGCGCAGTCGGATATCGCGGGCGCACAAGCCAATGTCGCCAGCCAAAAAGCCAATCTCGCGCACGCCCAGAGCGCCGTGGCCGACGCGAAAATCAAGAACGATCGCCGCATTGAAATGGTGCAGCAGGGACTAATTTCCCGCGAAGAAGGCGATACCTATCAGGCCACCTACGACCAGGCCGTAGCCAGCCTTGACGCCGCGCAATCCGCGGTGACAGCGGCGCAGTCCGGGGTCGTCTCTGCGCAGGCGCAAAAAGACGTGACGCAGACGCAACTCGATCAAGCCGAATCGCAAGTGAAACAGACCACCGCCACGCTGCAACAAGCCCAACTGGATCTGGCGCACACGCAGATTCTCGCGCCGGTCGACGGCACCGTGATTTCGCGCAACATGGACGTGGGACAAACGGTAGCCGCGTCGTTTCAGGCGCCCACCATATTCCAGATCGCGCAGGACCTGACCAAAATGCAGGTCGACACCAGCGTGGATGAATCCGATGTAGGCCCGATACGCGTAGGCCAAGCCGCGAATTTTACGGTGGACGCGTATCCCGGGGTCACGTTTTCCGGCGAAGTAACGCAGATTCGCGAGGCACCCATTAACGTGCAGAACGTGGTCACCTACGACGTAGTAGTGTCGGTATCGAACCCGGATCTGAAGCTATTCCCCGGCATGACCGCCAACGTAAAGATCATAAACGGAGTAGCGCGGCAGGCCTTGCGCTTGCCAGTGGCGGCTCTACGCTTCCACCCAGCGGCAACTACTTCCGCCGGCGCCGGCAAAGGCCAGGGCAAAGGAGGGCGTCGAGAGGCCGGCGGCGCACCGGCGCAGCAAGCGGTCTACGTTCTCGAGCAAGGCAAGCCCAAACGCGTTCCGGTCAAATTAGGGCTGAGCGATGGCAACTTCACTGAAGTGCTTAGCGGCTTGACGCAGGGCCAACAAGTGATCACGGCGATGACAACCTCCGCCAAAACCGCCGCGCCGGCTGCCAGCCAGGCGAATCCAGGTTCGCGGCGGCTGGGGTTCTAGGAACGGAGACGCGCTATGTCTGATTTTATTCGCGTTGAGAATTTAACCAAGATCTACACCTTGGGGGATGTTGCCGTGCACGCACTCGATGACGTCTCGACAACCATTGACCGTGGCAGCTTCGTTACCATCATGGGTCCGTCGGGTTCCGGCAAATCTACCTTTATGAACATTCTGGGTTGCCTCGACCGGCCCACCTCCGGGACCTACACGCTCGACGGGGAGAATGTCGGGGACCTCGATCGGGATCAGTTGGCCGACATCCGTAATCGCAAAATCGGTTTTGTGTTTCAACAATTCAACCTGCTCGCGCGGACCAGCGCGCTTGAAAACGTCGAGCTTCCTTTGCTCTATAGCGCCGATGGAGTGGACCCCGGCCACCAGCGCGCCCTGAACGCTTTGCGCATCGTGGGTCTGGCGGAACGCGCCGGGCATCATCCCAACCAGCTTTCCGGCGGCCAGCAGCAGCGCGTGGCAATCGCCCGCAGTTTGATTAACAACCCGCGGATCATTCTGGCCGATGAACCCACGGGCGCGCTCGATTCCCGCACCAGTGTCGAGATCATGGCCATCTTCCAGCGCTTAAATCGCGAGCAGGAGATCAGCATTATCGTGGTGACCCACGAGCCTGATATCGCGCAGTACGGCCAGCGCATCATCGCGTTCAAGGACGGTCACATCGTGAGCGATCAGCCGGTTCGCGAGCGCCGCAATGCGGAACTGGAACTGCATGAGGAGTTGGTTGCACCATGACAAAAAGTCTTTCAACCAAACTATTCGCCAGCATGAAGATTGCCTTCGGCGCGCTGCTAATTAATAAGCTGCGGTCGGCGCTGACCATGCTCGGGATCATCATCGGCGTGGCGGCGGTGATCGCCATGGTGGCTGTAGGCGCCGGCGCGCAAGTGCGCATCCAGCAGCAGATCGCGTCTATCGGCAGCAATATCATCATTGTTCTGTCCGGTAGCATTACGAGTTCAGGCGTCCGCGTGGGCACGGGCTTCGCGCAGACACTCACTGAAGATGACGCCAAGGCGATAGCGCGCGATGCTCCAGGCGTGCAGGCGGCTGCGCCAGTGAGCCGCGGAGGCGCGCAGGTGGTTTACGGCAACAACAATTGGGGCACCCAAATTATGGGCACCACGCCCGATTATCTAAGCATTCGCGATCTTCAGATTGAGGAAGGACAACCCTTCACCAATGCCGACGTTGACGCCGCCGCAAAGGTCGCGCTCTTGGGAAAAACGGTGGTTGATAATTTGTTCAACGGCGAAGATCCCATCGGCAAGGTAATCCGCATCAAGAAAGTGCCCTTTACGGTGGTCGGAACTTTGGTTGCCAAAGGCCAGTCGCCCACCGGACAGGATCAAGACGATGTGATTGTGCTGCCCATCAGTTCAGCCAAGAAGAAAGTTATTGGCTCCAGCCAGGCTAATGCTGGGAGCGTGGGCCAGATCATGGTGCAGGCCCGCGACGGCATGTCGGCTGCGGCGCAGGATCAGATGACGAACCTGCTGCGGCAGCGGCATCACATCCAGGGCACGCAGGACGACGACTTCAGCATTCGCGATATGACGGAAGTCTTCAAAGCGCAGGAAAGCTCCGCCAGCGTCATGTCAATTCTGCTGGCGGCCATCGCCTCGGTTTCGCTGATTGTCGGCGGCATCGGCATCATGAACATCATGCTGGTGTCGGTTACTGAACGTACCAAGGAAATCGGTCTGCGGCAGGCCGTGGGCGCGAAAACTCAGGACATTCTAACGCAGTTTCTGGTCGAAGCGGTGACGCTATCGGTCGCGGGCGGGGTTGTCGGAATCGTGCTGGGGCTGACGGCCAGCGCTCTGATTTCCTATTTCGCGGATTGGTCGACAGTGGTCAGCTTAGGCTCGATCCTGCTGGCATTTGTTTTCTCGGCCTTGGTGGGCGTATCTTTCGGCTACTACCCGGCGCGCAAAGCCGCGTTCATGGATCCCATCCAGGCATTGCACTACGAGTGACCGCGCCTCATCCTAGCTCTCCGGTACGCCGCCCCACGTGTTACGATTCGTGAGGCACCCTTCGTTGAAGAGAAAATGTCAGCCACTCAGCCGTTGTCCGCATCCGTGAAGCCCAAGACGCCGCTAACCCGCAATCAGATTCGCGGATTTCTTGCCTCTTGGGGAGGCTGGGCGCTCGATGGCATGGATTCGTTCATTTACGCCCTGGTGCTGGTCCCGGCGCTACGTGAACTTTTGCCCAAATCCGGAATTGCAGCGACCAACGCCAACGTGGGTTACTATGGCGCGATTCTATTTGCCCTGTTCCTGATCGGGTGGGGGCTCGCGCTAATCTGGGGACCAATCGCCGACCGCTTTGGACGCATGCGGACACTTATACTCACGGTCTTGTGTTTTTCGCTGTTCACTTTCATGGCCGCATTCTCCACTAACGTCTGGGCTCTGGGAATCTTTCGTCTGCTGGCCGGGTTGGGAATCGGCGGAGAGTGGTCGGTAGGCGCTACTTTCGTTTCTGAAGAACTGCCGGAAGACCGCCGCAAAATGGGCGCGGGCCTTATGCACACTGGCTACTACTTTGGATTTTTCCTGGCTGCCATCGCGAATTACACTGTGGGAGCGCACTATGGCTGGAGGGCCATGTTCATAGTTGGGGGCATGCCCGCACTGCTGATCGCGTTCTTCTATAACCGTGTGCAGGAGCCAGCCGTGTGGCGCGAGCGGAAGCAACAACTGGGCAGCGCCTGGACCGCCCTGCATGCCTTCAAGGCTCCATTTTCAAAACTATATCGGCGGCGAACGATTTTGAATTCCACTTACATGCTGGCGTCGATCGCCGGGTTGTGGGCCGGGTCCTCTTATGTGCCCGCCGCGATTACGGAACTCGCGACCAAGGCAGGCCGATCGGCTTTTGATGCTGCGCAGTTGTCCTCCTATGGCACCGCGCTACTTTCGATCGGCACCATTCTAGGCGCGATCATGACTCCGATTCTGGCCGAGCGCATTGGGCGCAGGGCGACGCTTGGATTCTTCTTTGCGATGATGTTCATCTTCATCGCGTTTGCTTTCGGCTGGGTTTTTTATTTCGAAACCAATGCTCTGGTCTGGTTCATGGCCTGCCTGTTCTTGCTGGGCATCGGTGGAGCGAACTTCGCGGTCTACTCTTTGTGGATACCGGAACAGTATGGGACCGAATGCCGAGGCAGTGCGTTTGCCTTTATCACGAATGTTGGCCGCTTCGCCGCTGCCGGCATCAGCTTCCTGGTGGGAGCCGGTGTTCGCCACTACCAGACTCTGGGGACACCGGTGGCGCTCACCTCCATCGCATTTCTGATCGGTATCCTGCTGTTGCCGCTAGGTGTTGAGACCAAGGGGAAAAAGCTGCCTGCTTAATTTGAATCAAGAGTCAATTGAGGCGTTTTGACGCTGTTTTGACTTCTCTTTAGACCGAATGTGCGCTCCATTGTGCTACCATAACCATCCGGAATGCTACGTACTCTGCCTCCCTTTCGCGCCGACCAAGTCGGCAGCTTACTTCGCCCTCAAAAACTGAAAGACGCCCGCGCACAGCGTGAAAAGGGCGCCATTACTGTCGAGCAACTCACGGCTATCGAAGATCAGTGCATCCAAGAGTTGATCGCCAAAGAAGAGGCCGCAGGCCTGCTTGGAATTACGGATGGCGAATTTCGCCGCTCGTTTTGGCACCTGGACTTTCTCGAAAATCTCAAGGGTGTCGAAGGCTACGATGCCGAGCAGGGAATCACCTTCCAGGAAGGCAAGACCAAGGCCAAGGGCCTAAGGGTGACGGGTAAGCTCGATTTTTCGGGACATCCGTTTATCGATCACTTCAAGTTCCTGAAGGCCAACACTACCCGCACCGCCAAGATGACCATTCCGTCTCCCAGCGTGTTGCATTACCGGGGCGGGCGGAACGCGGTTACCGGGCAGGTTTACCCGGTGATTGACGAGTTCTATCACGATCTGGGCCAGGCATATAAAAAAGCCGTAGCGGCGTTCGGCGCCGCCGGCTGCAAGTATTTGCAGATCGATGAAGTCAACTTCACGTATTTGTGCGATGCCGACCAGCGCCAGATGCTGCGGGATCGCGGCGATGATCCCGATAAGCTTCCCGATATCTACGCGGACATGATCAACGTCGCGATTTCAGGAAGGCCGGATGGCATGCGCATGACCATGCACTTGTGCCGTGGCAATTATAAATCCATGTGGATCGCGCAAGGCGGCTACGAGCCAGTAGCCGAAGTGCTGTTTCACAAGGTCAATATTGACGCCTATTTCATGGAGTGGGACACGGAACGCGCCGGCGGGTTCGAGCCGCTGCGGCTGGTTCCCAAGAACAAACAGGTGGTGCTCGGCTTGGTGACCACCAAGACCGGCACGCTCGAGACCAAGGATCAACTGAAACGCCGCTTGGATGAGGCGTCCAAGTATATCGATCTCGACCAGGTATGTCTCAGTCCGCAATGTGGTTTCGCGAGCACTGAGGAAGGCAACTTGCTGGCCGAAGAAGAGCAGTGGGCCAAACTTCGACTCATCGTGGAAACGGCGAAGGAAGTCTGGGGCTGAGGGTGTTCGTCGTTGTCACTCAATGCGGGGCCAGAAGCAACTCGGTGCCGCTGATCTCAACGGACGCTCGGAAGCGCTACAGCGTCGAACTGCCGCCAGATCGCCTTCCCAAATAGTACCCAGATCGAAATCCGCGGGCGATGAGCCTACTTAATGTGGCCTTCCGTCACTTCTTTGTTGTTTTCCTCGCAGGAGTATTCCATCAGTTCCCAGTCGCGGCGCAATTTGAAAGTGCGCTTATTGGTGAACGGTTTGGTGTACGCCTTGGGATCATCGACGGTGATTTCGAACGCGATTGTGTCGTCGGGCTTGCGAGTGTAGCGCTGGATCACATGCAGCTGATCGCTATGCGGGTGGCCGATGGTATCGAGACGCGTGTTTTCGTTAAAGCCGATAGAATCGATGACCAAGGTGTCCCCTTCATAGCGGCCCACGGAGTTGCCGTTCCAGGTCGGGTCAATCTTCTTGGGATGCTCGCGGCCGTCGGCGGGAACCACGATAAAACTGGCGAAGCCCTCAAACAGTAGAGCGACGTTGTTGGGGCCCTGGACGATCTGCATGGGCATAGGCGTATTTACCAGGCGGGTGAGCCCGGCCGGCAGGCAGTGTCCGGTGTAATCGAACTTTGCGGCATCGTAGGCTTTGAAATCAGCGGCACCCCACGCGGTAAACGGCAAGCCGCCTTCAACGCCGCGCGACATATCGGGCGTATACGGGATTTGCCAGACGCCGTTGAGATCAGGGCGGCCGTCGGGCAAGTGCGGAACGCCCGCGGACGCTTTCGAGGCACTGGTCGTCGCGGATTGGGCAGACGCGAGAGCGGCCAGCAGAAGGCCGCAGACCATGAATTTCATTTTGCACTCCCTTTGGGATCGGGTCCCACTAGATGCGGCACGTCCTGATTGTTTTCGAGGCATTCATACTCCATCACGCGGTCTGCGCGCGGCGGATGGCGCAGGGTCATATTGATGGTCCACGGACCGGTCATCACCTTAGGGTCTTCCATCTTAACCTCAAGTGCAATCGTATTGTCCGGCGTACGGCGGTAGCGTTCGACCACATGCAGCTGATCACTGTGGAAATGTCCGCGTCCATCGAGCCAGGTCTTGTCGTTGAAACCCGTGACGTCGACAACCAGAGTGTCTCCATCCCAGTGGGCTACGGAATCACCCATAAATGTGGGGTCGAGATCGTCGGGATGCTTGCCGCCGTTGGTGGGGATGATGCGGAAGGCGTGGAAAGCCTCATAAAGGATCACCACTCTGCCGGGTTTCTGCATAATCTCCAAGGGCATCGGCATCGTAGTGATGCGTGGCACGCCGGGCAGGAAGCAGTGCGCGATGGGGTCGGCCTTCGCCAAGCCGTCGTTGAATTCCTTGACCTTGGCCAGGGTCCATTCTTGGTACGGCGCCGTTTGACGAGGAGGCGGTGCCGCAGCGGTCGTCGCCGGTTGAGCCGCGGGCTCGCCATAAAGACTCACGCCGCCGCTCTGCCAGATGCCGGAGAGATCCGGTTTGCCATCTGCGCTACGCGGAATGGATTTTGCCGACGGGGTTTGCGCCCCTGCCGCCAAGGCCATCACCCCAAATATGAAGCTGAGCTTTTTCATGAGCCGCTAATTGGCAGGAGGCCCGCTAAAGATCTTCCGTCCGTTGGAGAGCGTCAGCTCGCGGCTGGCGGCGCGTTTGGACCCATCGCGGGCAGCCCAGCCGGTCACACTCACGGCGTCGCCAGGCTTCAGTAGATCGCGCGAGAAGCCCACTCGCCGCAAAGTGTTAGGTGGGTATCCTTCGAAGGCCCAATTGGCTACGTTGCCGCTTTCGTCCTTAACGTCGATGTAGTAATAGATGTGCGGATTGGTCCACTCGATTTTAGTCACCACTCCGCTAAGTGCCACCGGAGCTTTGGTATCGTATTCGGCCGCGAATGAATGGTGCGCCACCGCCGGCAGACTCGCCAGCAGCAGGATGCCAACGGATTTCAATTTCATGAAAGTACCTCTTTATGGAACGCCAGCCGGTCCCTTGATGTGGGACACGTCCTGGTTATTTTCCTGACAGATGTATTCCATCATCTCGCCCTTCGGCATGAGCCGGGCATTAAACGTCACCGTGAAAGGTCTTGCATAGGCACCGGGATCGTCGATGGTGATTTGATTCACCAGCGTACCGAAATCTTTTCGAGTGTAACGTTCGATCGTATGAAGCCGCTCGGTATGCGGATGGCCTCGAAAATCGAACCAGAATTTGTCGTTGAAACCCACGGTATCGATGACCAGTGTGTCGCCTTCCCAGTGGCCGATGGAATGTCCGTACCAGGTGGGATTAGGATCGGCGGGATGGGCGCGCCCATCCATAAAGATCTGGCGGTAGCTATGAATGTTGCCCTCGAAAAGCATATACAAGCGGCCTGGAGCCGTCGCAAAAGTCCAGGGATAAGGCGCCGTGCGGGGAACCCCCGTGGGCAAACAGTTGGCTTCGGGGTCGTCTTTGGATAGCCGCGATTGCATGATTTTTTCAGCAGATGGCAGCAACGGAATTTTCTCGCCCTTGGGAAGACCTAAGGCCAGGTCGCCTACCGGCCCACCCCCGAACCAAATCCCGGATAAGTCCGGTTTGCCGTCAGGGAGACGCGGTGCGGGCGTGCTGGGAAGATTCGGTACCGTGCTGGCAACAGCTCCAGCGCCGGCCGGAGAGGTGACAGCGGGAGGCGCGTCTTGACCCAACAGTAGTGCCGCCGTTAGCCCCGATAGTATGACACTCGCGCGAAGCATGTTCACGTCCACTCCTTACTGCTGCGGGCCGCCGTCGCTCGACGATCCGGCAAATACCTTGCGCCCATCCGCCAGGATCACGGCCCGGGCGTTCGCCATATTCGAACCGTCCTTGGCCTGCGAGCCGCTGACCTGGACGGGGTCTCCTACCTGCAACGATTTCCGAGTCCAGCCATTCCGTACCAGAACATTGGGGCTGGCGAGTTCCAGATTCCAGCTGGTGACGTTGCCCTTGTCGTCCTTCACGTCCACGTAGAAGCGCGCGTGCGGGTTGGTCCATTCGACTTTGGTTACGATGCCCTTGAGTGTCACGGGCTTCTTTTCGTCGTATTCGGCTGCAAAGGAATGATGCGCCCAGAGGGGAGCCAGCCAGATGAGAAGTCCCAGACTCACCGCGATGACGCTGGCTTTGCCTTTCATCCTCTTGCCTCCTCGTCAAGATTGTGTCACAAAAAATAGTGCACTATTTCAGCACGCCGATGAATTTCCAGTAACCCACTGCCACCATTGCCGCGACCAGCATGAGTACCGCATAGGTATTTGCCAAACGGACGCGTTGTCCCGGACTGAACGCCATATTGCCGGTGAGCCCCTCGCCCATTGCCAGCCAGAAATTCTGGTATGACATCCAAAACGGCACCGAAGCAATCAGGATAGGCGCCATCACCACCAGCGGCGGAATCCCGGCAGCGCTGGTCACATCGACCACCGACAAAAACAGCACCGAGATTGCGATGAAACTGGAGGGGTCAAGAAAACGCAGCAGATACATAGCCAGCGCCAGCACGATCGACAGGAACACCAGGTTGGAGGTCAACTGCCGCGCCACCGGCACAAAGAAGCCGGCCACCCAATCGGTCACCTTGGTATCTTGAATCACATTAGCCAGTCCAAACACCCCGCCCAGATACAAAAGGAGCGACCAAGAAACCGCCGTGCCGATATCTTCATCGCGCAAAATTCCCGCCAGCGCAAACACTGCCATTGCGCCGGTGCCGATAACGAACGAAGGGAGATGATGATACCGGTCGGTGGTCCAGAATATGATTGACAAGACCACGACGATCGCGGTGATCAGCTCCGGCCGCTTAAAACTGCCGAGCGCTCGCAATCGCTCGCGGGCAAAATCCGGCGATGCATCGAGCGGAGCCTCCGGCCGCAATACAAATTGATTTCCAATCAGGATCAGAACGCACAGCAGAAGCGTCGGGAAGGTGATCACTTGCGCGTAACCGATCCAGCTCAGCGGCAGATGCTTGATCTCAAAGGCCGCTGCAACCACGGGCCCGTCGAGTGAGCCGTAGAGGAAGGCTAACCCTGGAACGACTGCCATTTCGACGGTGGTCAGAACAATGAGCGCCGCGCCCCGGCTGCGAGTAGGCAGCCCCAGGGATTGCACCAGCGCCCAGGCAATCGGAACCATGATGGCCGTTCGAACCGTCATTGAAGGGATTCCCAGTGCAAGCACGAATCCGATGACAAAGAATGCGCCGAGGATACCCGAATAGGTTCCAGGGAACAGCGAAAGAATGTAATACGACAAGCGCTCGGCGAGCCCGGTCTTCTTCATCGCGAACCCATAGAACAGGACCGTGACCAGCACCCAGAACGGAGGTCCCCCAAAACCGCTGAGCGCCAGCGGCGGGCGAATCCCGGCCATGATCAGCAGGCCGATCATCAGGACCGACGTCACACCGTTATTCATGACTTGGAAGGCCCACATGATCGCGCTAAATGCCGTAATGGCCAGAACCAGTTGCGCCCGGTGCGACAAACCTTCGAACCCCGGCACCAGCGCAATGATGACACCGACTATGATCGCGAAGGCGAGCCATACCCACTTCAGGTTGGTTTTGGGAACAGTGCCGACGGGGGCAGTAGTGGTAGTCACGGTCTGTTTATCTTAATGCAAGCGACCGCCGGTGCCAACGGTCTGGCAGGCCCCTCGGCATCCCGCGCGTGGCCGTTAGGCGGTTTGCATGCTCTTTTCCAACCGGTCCAATGTCTGCATTGCGGACAAGCATTGGGCCACGCTGGCATTGGGCTCGCGACCTTCCTGGATCGCGGAAAAGAACTCACGGTCTTGCAGTTCGATGCCATTCATCGAAACCGCAACTTTCGAAATATCGACCGGCTTCTGATCTCCATCCACCAGGTCGTCATAGTAGGCTACGTAGGTTCCGTTGTCGCAGATGTAGCGGAAGAAAGTCCCTTGTGGTCCTTTGTTGTTGAACGAGAGCGACAGGGTGCAGATCGCGCCGGACGGTGCCTTGAGAATGATACCCATGTCCATCGCGATTTTCAGGTCGGGATGCATCGGCCCTTGTAATGCCTGGGCAAACGAAGCCGTTTCGCCGGTCTGATATTGAAAAAGATCGACTGTGTGACAGGCGTGATGCCATAGTAAATGATCCGTCCAGCTCCTGGGCTTGCCCGCGGCATTCATATTTGTACGCCGGAAGAAATAGGTCTGTACGTTCATTTGCTGGATCTTGAGCTCACCGGCTTTAATACGCTTGTGAACCCACTGGTGGCTCGGATTGAAGCGGCGTGTATGGCCGGCCATGGCCACCAAGCCGGTTTCCTTTTGCACTCTCACCAGACGCTCAGAGTCAGCCAGCGAATCGGCCATGGGGATTTCCACCATGACGTGCTTGCCCGCGCGCATGCACTGCTCGGCTTGATCGGCATGGAGACGGGTTGGGGTGGTGAGGATCGCCGCTTCGACGCCCGGCTGCTTTAAACTTTCGGCAAGATCGGTGGTCCAGTGCGGGATGCCAAATTTTTTCGCAACTTCCTCGGTGGCGGCCGGATTGCCACCCGCGAGCGACACCACCTGGATGCCGTCAATATTTGACAAGGCTTCTAAATGTTTAATGCCAAAGGCTCCCTGTCCTGCCACACAGATCTTCATGTTCAGCGCTTCTCCTGTTCCGCGCGCATGCGCCGCTGCTCGGCCTGGACCACGATGAGCGACATCCACATGCCCAGCGGATGTGCTCCCGCATCCACTAACGGATGGGGTTTCAGCGATCGCACCGCGTCGATGCTTTCGTCTTTCATGGTTTCGAGTGCCATGGCCTGCTTCGGACTCAACCCGTATTCTTTCGCCACCGCCTGGGTATCGGCGAAGAGCTTGCGCCGCAGATCCCCACTAAAGCGCAAGTCATACAGCACCTTGTTCAGCGGATAGTCGTTGGGATCGGGATGAGTGTAGAACTGATAACCGATTTTGCCCGAAAAGTTCCAGGTGGGCGCCGGATCCGGCGTCGTCGGCACATTTTTCTTGTTGGGGATGAAGCTCATCACCGCGTGGCCGTGGTGCCAGGTGGGCTGATAGGTGATCAACTCGCCGGGCTGCTTGCCGATGGCCCCGAATAGCATCATCCAGGGAAGCATTTCGGTGTTCCCGACTTCGTCCAATTGTGGATTCGTCAGGTTCAGCAGAGCTTCGTGATTGCCGCGCTCCATGTGCGCGATGGCCCACCAGTCAAAATCGAAATCCGGCTGCGGATATTTCCAAGCCCCAGGATAATGCGACATCCCGCCGCTCGCGATTACCGCCACCTTGAGCGCCGTCGTCTCGATAATAGACCTGATAGCCGCGCCCAATTGCGCGCAGCGGCGAGCCGTCGGCAGCGGAGGCAAATAAGTGTTGACGAAGATGGGAAGAACCGGAATCGCGCGGCCTTCGATCACCCACTCGTACACGGCCGCGAAAGAATGGCCCAGTTCGGCGTCCTGCGAGAAGGTCATATCGAAGCCCGCCAGCACCAGTTTGTCCAGCAACTCTTCGGCAAACGGATGAATCGGCAGAGCGTAGGTCTTCCGCGCGAAGGCCGCCTTCGAATGCAATCCGCCGACGATGGCGAAAGTAGGCACCGCATGCAGAAAGAAAGTTTCCAGGTGATCGCTGCCGATCACGATGGCGAGATCCGGCTTGGTTTCATCGAGCAGCGTGCCCAAATGGCGCATCGCAGCAATGTCCGCGTCCAGCTGCTTGGGATCTTCGCTCGGCGGATAGACAAATAACTGCGGCGCGTGTACCGTAGCCGCGGCGAACACAATCTGTCCCATGGTTTTACTCCTGGTCTTATTCTTCAGGCGTGTCGATATAATTGACGCCCAGCTGCTTCAGTTTCTCGCGCAGCCCGTAGAAATCGACGCCCAGCTCCCCGTTGCGCAAGCGCTCGCGAGTTTTGGCTTCCTTGTCGATACGATCGCGTCCGGCTTGCGCTACCGCCATAGCCCGTTCGCGAGGCACCACCACGACACCGTCGGCGTCCGCCACCACTACGTCACCGGGATTCACGGTCATTCCCGCGCACACCACCGAGACGTTAACCGATCCCGCGGTCGACTTCACGGTCCCCTGAGCGGAGATCGCTTTTGCCCACACCGGGAAGTCCATGGCCGTGAGCTCGGCGGTATCGCGCACGCCGGCGTCAATAATCAGTCCGACCACGCCATGCGCTTCGCACGACACACCCAGCAACTCGCCGAACATGCCGTCGGTCGATTCCGAAGTGGTAGTGACCACCAGAATATCGCCGCGCTGACACACTTCCATGGCGGCATGAATCATCAGATTGTCTCCGGGTTGCGACGAGATGGTGACGGCGGTACCGGCGGCGCGCGCCGACGGATAGATCGGGCGCATGTAAGGCTTCATCAGACCCGTGCGGCTCTGGGCTTCATGCACGGTGGCGACGCCCAATTCCCCCAGTGTGCGAACGATCTCGAGATCGGGCCGGCGGATGTTGCGGACAACTTTGTGGCTCATGACAACTCGGAAGTCACCTGCGGATACACGCGCTGAAAAGCCTCCGCATACTTGATGTCTTTCGGCCCACCATTGCGCACTGCTTGGGTTCCCCGCCGCTTGCCCAAATCGGTGTAATACTGCCACAAATGTCCTTGAGCCTCCATGGACTCCATGGATTTGTGCTTGGTCTCCCACACCGGCGTCACGTCCAACAGCACCTGGGGCTTGAACTCGCACTGCTCTGGCTGATGCGGCTCAAAGAGGAACACGGGAGGCGCATTCAGGGGTTTACCCACAGCCGGATATCCCAGCGCCTGCGAGTACACCCGAGTTTCGAGTGAGACGCGATTGGCCGTTTCATGATCCGGGTTGTAGGGATCTTTGAAAGAGTGCGTCAATACGAACTCCGGTTGCAGGGCACGATACTCTTCGACGATCGCCTGCACGGTTTCCTCCGTGGTGACGATGGGATAGTCGCCGGAATCGAAGAAGCGAATCTCGGCGCCAAGGATCCCGGCGGCGCGTATCGATTCCGCACGACGGATCTCTTTCACCTTGTCGATCGTCATGCCAGGTTGCTTCCAGGCTCCTTGACTTTCGCCGCGTTCGCCAAACGACAGGCACAGGATGCGCACGCGATAGCCGCGAGAAGCGTAGAGAGCGATGGCTCCTCCAGCCCGCCACACAAAGTCGGCGGCATGGGCGCTGAACACCAAGACATTTTTTTGATCTGCCATTAACTTTATTCCACCAACGATGCCGGAATCGTCGCTGCCATGTGGCGAATGTCGCTCACGCTGAAGCCGGCGTCCAGCATTTTCTGCGCAAACATTGCGAAGCCCTCCGCTACCGGAGGATTGATTGTCTGCCCCAGGTCGGTTGAAAGGATGGTACGCTTGATTCCGGTCTGACGGGTGGCCGCGAGCATGCCTTCCCATGACGACTTCCCCGTATGCATGGTGGTAAAGCAATGTTCAATGATGGCGCCCATATCCGCTAGTTCGCATTGCTCCTGAGCGGTGAGACTCTGCGAGGGAAACTCGGCGTGCGTCACCACTACTTTGCGCAGCCCGATTTCCTTCGCGGTCTTGACCAGCGCGAAAATTTCCTTGCGCCCCAAATGTCCCGTCGCCAAAATCATGTCGTATTTCTTGATCAGTTCGAGCACGGTGCGCGCGGCAGCCGAGGCATTTCCGGCTTCGTCGATCACCGTCATTGGCGCCGGATTGATCCCGGTCGCAGCCAGCTCCAATTGGATCTTGGCCCAGAAGGGCAGCTTGGTCTTTGTACCATCGGGTCGCCCGGCAGTTTCATTCGCGGCGTCCACGGTGGGCATCCAGACGATCTTGGTTCCGGCCCGCCCTGCCAATTCAACCGCCACAGGATTCAGTCCGCCAACGCTGTGGTTGAGCGCGATTGCGCCGTAAGCCTGAATCCCCGGCACCGCCTTTGTGACTACTTTGGCGCGCTCTGCCGTTGGGAAATAGTGCGACTTCAGCACGAACCCCTTCAGGCCGTGAGCCAGAAATTCCTTAGCTAGATCCAGATCGTCGATGCGCCGCTCAATGACATCCGGTGCGACGTGCACCTGAAGATCATAGGCGCCTTGCAGGGCTTCCCATGCCGCTGAGGACACTTCCGCTTGTGCTAATTCCACACTCATATTCTTCCTTACTGCCGCAGGCTATTTGGGCTCGCTGGTGCCCAGGTGAACCAGATCCTTATTATTCTCCAGGCAAACGTACTCCAGCAAGTCCCAGCCAGGCTTGAACGGGATCTTGAAGCTAGTGGTCCACGGCTTAGTGTACGCGCCGGGGTCGTCGATGGTCGCTTCATAGGTGAGCGTATTGAAGTCCGGCCGCCGGAATTTTTCGATCACATGCAGTTTCTCCGTCGCGGGATGTCCTACGTAGTCGAGCCAGGTGCGCCCGTTAAATCCGATGGAGTCAACCACCAGCGTGTCGTTGCCCTCCCACGAGCCGATCGATTCGCCGAGCCAGGTCGGGTTCAGCTTGTCTTCGGGCGTATGTTTGCGGCCGTCCATGAAAACCGTCCGATACATATGCGAGGCGCCCTCATAAAGGATCACCATACGGTCGGGAAGCTGGATCATCTGAAACGGATATGGGGTCCCAGTGTAGCGTGGGACTCCCGGCGGAAGACAATAGCCTTCCGGGTCGTCTTTGGAATCCGTAGCGCGCCGATGCTGGAAGGTCGCGAGCGCCTCGGGCGTAAACGGAACCTCGACGGCTTTATCCACCCACTTTGGATTGGCCCAATCCAGAACCCAGATCGGAGCCCAGACTCCTTTACCGCCAAAATCCACTTTCCCGTCGGCCAGCCGCGGCGTGGGTTTGGCAGGTTCCTTCGAAGTCTCCCGCTGCGCAGGCTGGGCCGCGGCGGACGCCGCTGCAAGCACCAGCACGCCCGCACTCATCACGAGCACACACGTCCACTGCTTCATGCGAGAATCTCCTTCGGCTGACCGAGCGTTTACTTGCTGGGGCCGCCGTCGTCGGCCGCTCCGGCAAATACTTTGCGCCCGTCGGCAAGCGCCACGGTGCGGGCGTTGGCCAGATGAGCGCCGTCCTTGGCCAGATAGCCGTCGACCGTAATGGTG
>Ga0105240_10001444_pt1 | contig 40602 bp, 32 predicted proteins | sample KBSC54metaG_FD_80426 | JGI IMG/M metagenome (GOLD analysis project Ga0105240, IMG submission 80426) | Corn rhizosphere microbial communities from Kellogg Biological Station, Michigan, USA - KBS C5-4 metaG | ecosystem: Host-associated > Plants > Roots > Rhizosphere > Soil | place: Michigan, USA... | reverse complement strand
GGCACGCCCACCCTAACCCTCACAGTCACCGACGCTCAGAGCGGCTCTAAGAGCCAGGCGCTGAGCGTGTCTGCTTTTGGCATCACATCTTCCGGCCTCCCCCCCGGCACCACCGCCACTGACTACGGCGCCAGCGTCACGGCCGCCGGCGGTTCCGCGCCTTATTCGTTCGCGTTCACGGGCCTTCCGGCTGGCATCACGGCTTCAGGCGGAAACCTGAGCGGAAGAGCAACTAACCCTGGCGCCTCGTCTGTCTCCGTCAGAGTCATGGAAGGTGGCGGGCTCTCTGCCACCGCTTCTTATACCCTCACCATCACCGGACCCTCAGCCCTTCAGATCTTCACCACATCGATTGCCGATGCCACCGTCGGCCAGCCCTACTCCGCCTCGCTCAACGCCAACGGGGGCGCCACGCCATATACCTGGTCGCAGAGCGGCGGCGTGCTGCCGGATGGCCTCAGTCTGGCTTCGTCGGGCGCCATCACCGGCGTTGCAACCACGCCCGGCTCATACAGCATCGGAGTCCAGGTCAGGGATGCCAACGGAAGCCTGGTCGGTACCGTTTCAATCAACGTTAAGCCCGCGCCCCTCACCATTACTAATGCCGCGGCCTTCCCATCCGGAGTAGCCGGCCTGGGGTACCCCTCTCAAATCCTGACTGCCACCGGCGGAATTCCGCCCTACACGTTTGGCGTCAGAGGATCGTTGCCCGCGGGCCTATCCCTCGCGTCCGGTCAGATCGGCGGTGTACCCACCACACCCGGTGATGCGGCCTTCACCCTCACCGTGGCGGACTCCGCGCCCACCCCGGCCACAGGGCTTCTTGGCGTTGCAGTCACCATTCGGCCCGCTTCGCCCGATTTGGTCATATCGACAGGCGGCGTGACCTTCGGCATTACCCCGGGAACCTCCTCTGCGCCCGCTTCGGCATCAATCGCAGTCGCATCGAGCATCGTCACCGAGAGCATCGGCTTTTCATCCACATCATCTGTTCCGTGGCTCACTGTGTCCGGCCCATCCAGTACTCCGGGCGTCGTCTCGGTAGCGCTGAACAGCGCCGCTCTCGCGCTCACAGCCACCGGCTCGCCCTATTCGGGCAGTGTCGTCGTGGCTTGCACCTCCGCCGAATGTGCGGGCAAGTCCCAGACCGTCACCGTGACATTAACCGTCACCGCGCCACCGCCGCAGCTTACCCTCGGCAATACGCTTGTTTCGTTTGCAGCCGTGGCATCCAATCCTCAACCCTCAACCGCAAGTCTTGGCCTCGTGAATTCCGGCGGTGGTTCGCTCGCGGTCACCTCGGTCACCTCCGATTCTCCCTGGCTCTCCGTGGGTTCATTTCCGTCCACCATTGCACCGGGCCCCGGAGCGGGTGTCACCTTAACCGCCAACCCCTCCGGCCTCGGCGCTGGATATTACCGAGGCTCGGTCGCTGTCGTTACCGCCAACGGCACCGGCGCCGTAGCCGTGACGCTGTTTGTTTCGGCCGCTGCCACCATGACCCTGTCTCCCTCGGGAACTCAGCTCTCGTTGCCGCAGGGCGGTGTTCTTGGCAATGCATCCGGTTCATTCAGCGTGAGCGCCTCTAGCGGCGCGACTGTCCCCTACACGTCCTCTGTCGTGCAGGGCGGCGATTGGCTGCAAGTGAGCGGCGGATCGGGCTCGGCAACCGCGGTCAGCGCAGGCACTGTCGGGTTCTCAGTAAATTCAACGGCTGCCTCCGCCCTCACTGCCGGCGCGTACTACGGCACCATTCGCGTCTCCGGCTCCGGCGTCGTTAATTCACCCCAGGAGTTTCAGGTCATTCTCAACGTAACGCCGGCCACCACGCCCGTCATCCCGGATCTGCAGCCCGCCGGTCTCGTGTTCGTCACCACCATCTCCGGCGCTGCTTCAAACCAATCCATCAGCGTGTTCGCCAGCTCCCGAACTCCGCTAACCTTCCAGGCATCGGCAGCCTCCGACACAGGGAACTGGCTCACCATCTCGCCCTCGCAGGGTTCCACTTCGGCCACTTCACCGGGCGCGGTAACGGTCACGGCAACGCCAGGCAGTCTACCCGCCGGCAGTTATCGCGGCACCGTTTCGTTCTCATTCGGCAGTACGGTTCGCGCCGTCAACGTGACGCTCATCGTGCAACCGAACCGAACCACACCTACAGCGCTCTCACGGCTGCACCCGTCAGACACCCCGCTCCCCGTCTGCGGAAACGCCACTCTGGTGCCAACGCAAACCGGCCTCGTCAGCAACTTCTCCGCGCCCACATCGTGGCCCACTCCGCTCGCCGTCAAGCTTTTCGATAGCTGCGGCAGCACCGTCGGCGGCGCACAGATTATCGCCACCTTCACCAATGGCGACCCGCCATTGCCTCTGACTTCCGTCACCTCCGGCTCCGGTCTTTATTCCGGCACATGGACGCCGCGCAAATCGTCCAGTCAGATCACCGTGACTGCGTCGGTCAGCGCTCCCGGATATGCAAATGCCACGGTCAAAATCGCCGGACAGGTCGCTCCGAACAGCGCACCCCTGCTGGCGCCCAACGCCGCGGGGGACGTGTTCCATCCCCAGGTGGGCGCGGGACTTGGCCCCGGCAACATCGTGCAGATCTACGGCTCGGGGCTGGCCTCGGCCACCTCCTCGCCCGCGATACTTCCGCTGCCCACCAGCATGAATGGAACCAGCGTACTCATCGGTGGAGTCAAAGCCCCGCTGTTCTACATCAGCCCGGGCCAGATCAACGCGCAGATTCCATTTGAGCTCGCGGCCGGCAATCAGTATCAGCTCGTAGTGAATGCGAATGGCGCGCTCACTACGCCCCAGACCCTGCAACTCAACTCCGGCACTCCGGCTGTCCTCAATTTCAGTTCGGGCGCAGTTGTCGCACAGCATCTTGATGGATCTTTGATTCTGGAAACGTCGCCGGCCCTTCCCGGAGAGTTTGTGGTCATCTACTCCTCGGGCCTGGGCGCTACCGATATCCCGGTTCCCAGCGGCTCCGCCTCCCCCGCCGACCCCCCGGCACGAGTAGCCGACCCGCCCTCCCTTACGCTCAACGGCACACCGATCAACGTGCTGTTCGCCGGATTAACCCCAGGCTTGGTCGGACTCTACCAGGTGAACTTCCAGGTCCCTGCTGACATGAAGACGGGCAACTACGATCTGCTGCTGACTCAAAGCGGAACGCCCAGCAATAAGACCGTGCTAAACATCCAGGCTCCCAAGCAATAACGGGTGTGCAAAAAAGGGACTGGCGCGAATTTTGCCGCATTTTTGAAACTTCGCGCCTGTACCCTTTTGCCCCGCGGGACTTGATCCAGGCGCTGAAACTAACTGGCCCTTTTCGGAAAAGCTTTCACCAAATACTCAACAATAACCAGCTTTTCCTTCTCGCTGGCGGTAGCCCCTTTATCGACCATCTCGTCGACAATCTCTTTCCAGCCAGCCGTGTCATGACCCATACCGGTCACCACATCCGGTCCGTGGCACGTGCCGCAAACCTTTTCAAAAACCGGCTTTCCGGGTGCGTCAGGCAGCTTGTCCTCACCAAATGCACTGAATACGAACAAAGCCACCGCGCCCACAAAAGCAAGTTTCATGCTTCCAGGATTATTACATCCAGCGTTCGGGGGCCATGCACTCCCTTAACCCGGATCATCTCAATATCCGCCGTCGCCGAAGGACCCGATATCGTTGTGATCGGCCGCGTTCGACAACCCGCCAAAGCGCGAATTCCTTCCGGCACCGTATCCACCAACTGACCGGTCCTCACCACGCACAAATGGTAATCCGGAATCAGCGACAAAGCCCTCCGCCCTTCATAATCCGAGTGGCTCAGCACAATCGTTCCAGTCAAAGCGATCGCCGCCGTGCAAGCCGTCAAAGCGCCTTCCGATACATCGATCGTTTGGTACGCCAGGCCCGAGTCACGGGTAAATTCAAAACCACCGGGCAACCACTCCTGCGGAAAAACCGCCGGAATCAGCAATGTCCTCTTGCCCCTGGCGCGCAACGCCGCCGCAATCGCATCGGGCAGCGAATCACTCCGGTAAACAGTCGCGTTATAGTCCCTCAAGCGCTCTGTGAACAAATGAATCCGGCTCTCCAAATCAAGCGCCAAACTCTGCCGATACTCCCGCACAACCGGACCCGCGGCAACTCTCGGCCCCAGCGCCTCCCGAATATTCCGCAGAATCTCCGTTTTCGCGCTCATCCCCGTTTACTCCACCACTCCCGAAAACTTTCCTTCGGAATCGCAGGCACATCGCGCGATGCCGACCACCCCGGCAGTCCAATTGCCTCCAACGGTTTATGCCCCAGCTGCACCAGCTTCTGCGCACCCGCCAGCCTGCTTGAATCGGAAAGCGTGAAGGCGGCAATCTTCATTCCAACCCCCTCGGCCATTGGCGCATCGCCATTCTCCACAATCTTCTGCCGCAAGTGGATCAAAATCTCCGGAATGTTGATCTTCACCGGACAAACTTCATAACAAGCCCCGCACAGCGAAGAAGCATAAGGCAGCGACTGCGAATGCTCCATCGACTGCAGTTGCGGCGTCAAAATCGCCCCAATCGGACCGCTGTAAATCGAGCCATACGCATGGCCCCCGGTCTGCCGATAAACCGGGCACGCATTCAAACAAGCCGCGCAGCGAATACAGTGCAGGGTCTCGCGCGATTCCGCATCCGCCAACACCTTCGTGCGGCCGTTATCCAGCAGCACCACGTGAAATTCCTTCGGGCCATCGCCGGCGGTAATGCCAGTCCAAATCGAGTTATAGGGGTTCATCCTCTCCCCTGTGGCGGACCGCGGCAGCAACTGCAAAAACACTTCCAAATCGTCGAACGAAGGGATGACTTTCTCAATCCCCACCATCGTGATCATCACGTCAGGCAGAGTGACGCACATGCGCCCGTTGCCCTCCGATTCCACCACGCAAACCGATCCCGTCTCCGCCACCGCGAAATTCGCCCCGCTAAAACCAACTTTCACGCGAAGAAACCGTTCGCGAAGGTAGTTCCGAGCCGCAGCCGTGAGATCTTCCGGCTTCGTCCCCAGTTCCGTCAGGCCCATCTTCCGAAGAAAAATCTCTCTGATCTCCGCTTTATTCCGATGCAGCGCCGGCACCACGATATGCGATGGCTTGTCATTTCCAAGCTGAATAATCAGATCCGCGAGATCGGTCTCCCACGGCGTAATCCCCGCCGCCTCCAGCGCGACATTCAGCCGCGTCTCGTCCGACGTCATCGTCTTTACTTTGATGACTTCAGTCTGCTTGTGCTCCTGAACAATCCCGATAACAATCTGGTTCGCCTCATCCGCATCGCGGGCCCAATGCACCTGCCCGCCGGCGCGCGTACAAGCCTCTTCGAACTGCTCTAAATACCCGTCCAGATTAGCCAGCACGCGCTGCTTGATCTGTTGAGCGGAGTCGCGAAGCTGCTCCCAGTCGGGCATTTCGCCCACTACAATTGCGCGCTTATTCCGAATCGTCTCCGTCGCGCGCCGCACGTTCCCGCGAAGTTGCGCGTTCCCCAACAATCCATGGGCGGCCTTCTTGAACTCCGCGGCCCCCGCCGCATCGCCGACATGAATACTCATGCCGTCCCCGCCAGAATTTCGGCGATGTGAACACAGCGTGCTTTCGCATTCTGTCGCGTCAGCCCGCCCCCGATATGCATCAGGCAGGAATTGTCGCCCGCCGTGCAAACGGTCGCCCCGGTGCTCAGGATCGCCTGCATTTTTTCATCCAGCATCGCCGCGGACACTTCGGCGTTCTTGATCGCGAAGGTACCTCCAAATCCGCAACACTGGTCGCTGTTCGGTAACTCCACAAGCTCCAGTCCACGTACCGCCTTCAGCAACTGCTGTGGCTTATCGCCGATATGAAGACTTCGCAGCGAGTGGCAAGACGTATGGACCGTGACCGTGTGCGCATACGTCGCGCCCACATCCGTCACCCCGAGCTTATCCGTCAATAACTCCGTAAATTCGAAAATCCGCGGAAGGATATTCGCGACCTCATTCACGAGCCCCGCTTCTTCCGCCATCTTCGGGTAGTGGTCCCGCATCATCGCGACACACGAAGCCGAGGGCACGCAGATCGTCTCCGCCCCGCGAAAAACTTCCACGAAATGCCGCATAATTCCGATCGCTTCAGGCCGGTAGCCTGTGTTGTAGTGCATCTGCCCACAGCAAGTCTGCGCGTGCCTAAACTCAACCGAATGGCCCAGGCGCTCCAGCACTTTCACCACAGCCTTCCCGGTTTCGGGGAACAGCGTGTCGTTGTAGCAGGCAACAAAAAGGGAGATCAGCATATCGACCTGAACCGCGCATATTGATTGTCCCAGGCCGCCGCATCCCGCGGTTCAAACCGGTCCGCCGGGAACGATCTGTCGATAACGGCTCGTGCCTCCGCAATCGACGAAACCGCGCCCGTCGCCAGCATCTGCATCGCGATGTTGCCAAGCGCGGTCGCTTCCACAGGTCCCGCAATCACCGGTCGCCCCGTCGCATCTGCAGTGAACTGATTCAGCAACTTGTTCTTCGATCCGCCGCCAATAATCCGAATCTCTTCAAGCCTATAACCAACTAGCTCCTCCAGATACTCCAGCACGTACCGATACTTAAACGCCAAACTTTCCAAAATCGTCTTTGTATACGCGCCGGGCGAATCGGGCGCCGATTGATGTGTCCGCCGGCAGAACCGATCGATCTCCGCGATCATATTGTCCGGACTGTGAAATGCCGCGTTATCCGGATCGATCAGCGAAGTAAACGAACTGCTTTCGCCTGCCGCCGCGGCGAGTAATTCGTCGTACGAATATTCGTGACCCGATTCCGCCCACTTACGACGACACGATTGCAGCAACCACAACCCGCCGATGTTTTTCAAAAGCCGAGTGGTTCCGCAGACCCCGCCTTCATTCGTAAAGTTGAGTTCCAGCGCCCGCGGCGTCATAATCGGCGCCGCTACTTCGGTACCCAGCAATGACCATGTGCCCGAACTCAAAAACGCCGCCCGCCCCTGCGTTGCTACCGCCGCCACAGCCGAACCCGTGTCATGGCAGGCAGGCGTAACAACGGGCGTGCCTGCAAGAGCGTGCGACGCGCCGTGCCGCAAATGTCCAATCACCGCGCCGGGCTCGAAAATCCGCGGCAGAAGTCGTTTAGGCAAACCGAGCGCATCGAAGATTTCCGTAGCCCACCCGCGCGTCTTCGCGTTCATGAACTGCGTTGTAGTTGCGTTCGTGTACTCGGCCCCAAGATTCCCCGTCATCCAGTAATTGAACAGGTCCGGGATAGTGATAATTGCGTCGGCGGCATCCAGCAGTCGCGGCGTTAACTGCGAGGCCGCGTAGAACTGATAAAGCGTATTGATCGGCATGAACTGAATGCCGGTCAACTGATAAATCCGCTCTCGCCCCGCAATCCCGCAAACCTTATCGACCATACCCTCGGTCCGATGATCGCGATAATGATAGGGGTTTTCGAGTAACTGCCCTCTCTCGCCGACGAGAGCATAGTCCACTCCCCACGTATCGAAACCAATGCTCTCCACCTTTGCGACCGGCGGATGCTCCAGTGTCTTGCGGATTTCGGTCCAAAGCCGCAGTACATCCCACCGCAAAGATCCCGGTTCAGAAACGGGCAGGTTCGCAAAACGCGAAACTTCCTTCAACCCGATAAGCCCGTTTTCAAAGTGACCGAGCACCGCCCGGCCGCTCTCGGCGCCAAGGTCGAAAGCAAGATAATCAGCAATCATTTTCCGTCCGGAGCATTATTCCTGGCCAACTCAGAGCTTGCCTCAATCCAAAACGTGGGGCGGGCAATCCTGCCCGCATAGTGGTTGACCACTGGCGCAGACTTGCCTACGGCTTATCCGGGATGTGTATTCGCCTGCGCTACTGGTCAAACCGCTCCGCCGACCGGAGGCGGGCTGGTGAATGACCGCGTCCTACGAAAGCTTCTTCCCCGGCGCGTCCGGATTACCCGGTCCAAAATGCTTCAACATAACCAAATCTTCCGTAGCGCTCCTGTTAACAATCCGCACGCCCTTCGCCGCCGCGTCGGCCGTAACAAAAAATTCATCCTGGGTCATCTGACCGTACCGAATCAGGCTGGGCGTTTCCGCCACATGAACCCCAAACGTTCCCCACCCCGAGGTCAGAATCATTCCGTACGCCGCCGCATCCTGAATTGTCACAGTCCGGCCTGGCGCAATCGTAAGCTCTTTCGCGGAATAATTCGGCGTCGAGTAAACCACCCACCTCTCGCTGTACCCGGCCTCTTTCATCTCCGCTTCCGCCCGAACCGGATACGGATGGAACAACCGGTTCGCCGAAAAATCCGGGTCCACATTCGCATCCCAATCCATCATGTCGATCAGGTAGTTTAAATCGTGATGGTATTCCGCGGGGACATCCTTCACCAGCAGATCCCACGGCACCGCGCGGCCCTCTACCAGCGATTGATACATCGCAAATACATCGGAATTCACCTGCGGCTCGTAGGTAACCATCGAACCCGGCGCATGCAGAATGCCCGCGTCGATCTGCCAGCCCGTGCCGGGCTTCAGCTTATACGCGCGTGAAAGATACAAAATCTCGTTGTCGCCCTCATTCCACCGTTCGAGACAGCGCCGAATATCGCACTTCCTGGTCCCTGGATTCAAGCCCATGAACGTATAAGGAAAATTGTTGTCCTTGAAGTTGTATTGCGGAGGAAAATAATACGCTTCCGGCTTGCCCTTCTGCCCCACCCGCGCCGCAAATTCATCGCTCTGATGTAAATGGTGAGGAATCGGGCCCAGGTTATCGAAGAACTTGCACAGTACATTCCAGCCGCCGCGCTCCGCCATCACGCCCGCGCCCAAAAACCGATCGCCCACAGTCTCGATAGCTTCCTGGAGCAGCGCCTTCTTCCCATTGAACTCGATATAACTGAGCCCTTCATCCTCCCCGGTGAGCGGTCCGTTGGCCGCTTTCGTGGTGGAACTGAACCAGCGTTCATCAATGCCGCCGCGATGCGCGCCCAGCGCATACAAATCGCGCGGATCCAGCTTCAGCCGCCCGCCCGGCATAAGAAAGGCACGCGGCACCCAGCAGGGCGCCAGGCGAACAACTCCGCCTCCGGCAGTGAGCGCGTCCGTTATCAGCGTTTTATTCGACATCGGCTGGTTCCCTCGTTTATGTATCTACCGTAAAAACGCTTCGTGAAGCCCGCCGTCCACAGGAATAATGTGACCGGTAGTTTTTGCGCTCTCTTCGCCTGCGAGCCACACGATAGCCGCTGCGCAGTCCTTTGGCAGAATAGGCCGCTTCGTGAGAGTCCTTTGAGCGTAGAAGTTTGCCAGCTTATCACGCAGCGCTTCGGTCGATTCGGTTTCGGCAAAAGCGATCTTGTATTTTGTCAGAGACTGCATCACCCGGTCGCGCGGGAACATCGTGGAACCGGCCACCACCGTCGCGGGCGCAATCCCGTTCACGCGCACCAGCGATCCGAACCCTACGGCAAGTTCGCGTATCAGGTGGTTCAGCGCCGTCTTGCTCACGTCATACGCTTCGCTGCCAAACTTCGAAACCACAGCGTTAGCGGAACTGGTAAGCACCATCGACGACACCAGCTTCTGGTCCTCAAATATTTTCCTCGCCTCTTCGGCCAGCAGGTAATTGCCAGTAACATTCACCAGAAATGTAGTGTTCCATTGCGAGTCCGTAAGCTTCCCGCCGGAGCCCGAGCCTACAGGGAAAATCGCGGCCGTGTTAATCACGCTGTCGATTCCGCCGAACTCCAGAATCGTGTGCCGGACAGCGGCGGCCAGGCTCTCGTATGAGCCGAGATCCGCTCCCACCGATGACACCGTTTCAGAAGACGTCGCCTTTGCCACTTCCCCGGCAACTTCCTTCGCGGCATCGGCATTCATATCCGCCACCACGATGTGTGCTCCGCGCTGTGCGAGCATCAGCGCCACCTCGCGGCCGATACCACTGCCACCGCCAACGATCAGCACGATCTTGCGGCTGAACTCGGCCTCTGCGGGCATACGCTGCAGTTTGGCCTCTTCAAGCGCCCAATATTCGATCTTGAAAGCTTCGGGGCGGGGAAGTGCGACGTAGTTGAACGCCGTCGCAAAATGCTGCGACTGCTCCGGTCTTCGAGCCTGCGACAGCGGACTCGCCACCTCGCCGTCCTCCATGGCCGCTGCTCCCGACATCACATGAATCGCATTGATGAAGAACTCCGTCGTAATCCGCGCTTCTTTCTTGTTCTTGCCGAAACCGAAAATACCAAGCCCCGGAATTACCACCACGGAAGGATTCGAATCGCGCAGCTTCGGCGATTCCGGCAAAGCCCACTCGTTGTAATAGACCCCGTATTCCTTCCGATACACCACTGCCTGTTCGGAAATCTTCGTCTTCAGCGCATCCAGACCTTCAGACGGTTTCCAGTCGATGAACATCGGGCAGATGCGCGTGCGCAGAAAGTGGTCGGGGCACGAAGTGCCAAGCGCACAAAGCTCTTTCCCCCATTTGGAACCGGCGAAATCCAGTGCATCCGGATGATCGGTATAGTGCGCAATCTGGCGTTTGTTCGAAGAGCAGATGCCGCGCAGCGCGGGCAGAACCGCCGCCGCCATCGACTGCCTGTCGTCCACTGGCTTCGTCTCGATGCCGCCGAAAATTGTACCCTTCTTCGCCTGATGGGCATTGATAAACCGGCCCATCTGATCGATCGTTTCGATCGAATTCACATAGCACCCGTGTTGCGTGTCGCCCCACGTAAACAGCCCGTGGCTGCCAAGTATGATCCCCTCCGCGGCTCGGTTCTCTTTCACCGCGTTCTCCAGCATCAGCGCCAGTTCGAAGCCCGGGCGCTGCCACGGGATCCAAACGATATTGCGGTTGAATTCTTTGTTGAACTCACGCATCTTGCGCTCGCCGTTAGCGCTCGCGGCCATTGCGATCGCCCAATCGGGATGCAGATGGTCAACGTGATCCCACGGCAAAAATCCATGCAGCGCCGTGTCGATCGACGCCGCCACTTTGTTGTGCCCAAACGCGCAGAGCGGATAAAACGCAACCATCTCGTCTTCAAACGCTTCGCCCCGGTAAATAGACTTCAGCTGATTCAGCCGGTCCATATACAGCAGCGCGAACCCGGATTCCTTAATCGAGCCAATATCCCCTCCCGAACCCTTAACCGCCATCACGCGCGTGGGCTTTCCGGTAAACGGGTCTGTCATCTCGAACTTTGAGCTGGTATTGCCGCCCCCAAAATTGGTGATCCGAAGATCCGCTCCCAACAGGTTCGAGCGGTATCTCAAAAGCGCCAGCGGATTATCGGCAAGCAGCGCCGCCTCGGATTCATTCCAGAGGTCTTGAAGCAGTTCGGTTTTCGCTTTGGACATTTCTTCTTAGTTTCTCAAAGCAGGTCTGCTGGTCCGCAAAAAGCCCCTGCATTGAAACGTATCAGTGCCGCGCGGTCAGTATATCAGGGGAGATCGAAAAAGCGACAGGGCTTTATTGCCTCAACCGGTCTAACCAAAATCCCACCTCGGGTTCCATCCCAAAATAGACCCTTGCGCGCCACTGGAAAGTGTTGGCTGCCGATGGCCCTGAAGCGGCGACCGTGCTGCCAAATCGAAATCCGACTGAACTGCGCGTTGCCGAACTCTGTGCGCCGGGCTGAACGATCTCAGTCTCAGGCTGCTCTGGAAGCAAAAGACCAGAACTTATTCAGCCATTCGGTAAACCGCAGAGTTTGCGGCCGCTCCGCGCGAACGGAGGCGAGATCGACGTGATAACCCTCCCGCTCAAACCACCGGAACATTGTGACCATATCCTTACCGGTCGCGCTTTCGAACTCATCCCATGGAGTCTGTGCGTAACTCACCGTGCGCCCGATTCGCGCGCTGAGGGCCTCTGCTATTTCCCGCATTGAGAGTTCATCGCCGGCTATGTCCATAATCCGATGACCCCAATGACCCGGATGCTCGAAGGCCATTGCGGCGAAGGCTCCGATATCGTCCACCGCAACGATCTGAAGGCGTGTTTCCGGACGAAGTGGCATCGACAGAGTTCCCTGTTCGATGCTCCCGCGCATTCCCAGCAGATTTTCCATGAAAAAGACGGGGCGCAGAATCGTGTAACGGAGTCCCGTGTTGCGCAGGTGTTCTTCGATTCTCGCTTTGCTTTCGAAATGCGGTATGCCAGTATTGCGATCTGCGCTGACCACCGAGCTGTACACAAAGTGCTCGATCCGCGATCGGTTGGCCGCGTCTGCAAGAGTGGTGCCCTGTCGCACCTCGGTTTCAAAGCCAGCTCTCGAATCCTGCACCGAATAAACTCCATTAACACCATCTACCGCCCGCGCCACCGAACGGACATCGTCCAGGTTTCCCCTGAAGACCTCGACCGCCGGTTGTTGCAGCGATTTCGCCTGTGGCGTATCGGGATCGCGGGTAAACGCCCTGACTGTGAATCCACGCTCTTTCAGGTGATGCAAAACCGCTCCGCCCTGATGGCCCGTTGCGCCTGTAACGAGGATTGTCTTTTCCTGATTAGAGTTCATAGTCAGCCTTCCTGCGAAACGTCGGAAGCATTTGTCGTTCCACCAATGCGGTCCGCTTCTCTCCGCCCGCTACAACCGACGGACCCCGGAGTGTGCGCGCCACACGATTCAATCGTGCCTGCTACTTACAAATGCGCTAATTTTTTGTTGGAGCGTCAACCCAAAAATGAAACATCTCGACGTATTCGAACCCACCCTCCGGAAGACATCTCAATGGTTAACGGAAATCATGGTCGCGCTCGGCCGGGATCAACCACAGTGGGCATATCACGCACTTAGAGCGGTGCTGCACGCGCTGAGAGATCGTCTGCCCGCGATTGAAGCAATACATTTGGGAGCACAACTGCCGATGCTCATACGCGGCTTCTATTACGAGGGGTGGACACCGCTCGACAAACCGCTGAAAATGGACAAAAACGAGTTCCTCTTGCGGATCTCTAACGAGTTTCGGAACGATCCGGGCGCAGACCCGCTCGTCATAACCCGCACCGTGATCGAGGTGATGATTGCGCACCTCGATTCTGGCGAAATGAGTAAAATCGCCAGCGTGCTTCCGGCTGATTACTACGATTTCTGGCCGATAGGCGCGCTCGCCTGAACATCGCGTGAACTAGCCGTCGAGCACTGGTCGTAACCGAACACCACGCCAACCGATCCCGGAAAAGTGGCCAGCGACTTGCCTGTTTAACAGGCGTCGATATTTCGCGCACTACGGTCGCAACATGTTTGGGCGGCGCATCACACTCTTCAAATTGTTCGGTTTTGAAATTCGACTGGATGCCAGCTGGATAGTAGTTGCCGTGCTCGTGACCTGGTCGTTGGCGACCGCGGTTTTCCCAAAGCAGTATCCGCGGCTCAACCCGCATACCTACTGGTGGATGGGATTGATCGCGGCGCTGGGCTTTTTCGGGTCCATCATTCTGCACGAGTTTTGTCATTCGGCTGTGGCCAGGCGATATGGGCTGCAAATGAAAGGCATCACGCTGTTCCTCTTTGGCGGCGTTGCGGAGATGGCCCAGGAACCCGCGACTCCAAAGGTAGAATTCATGATGGCCATTGCCGGCCCCATCGCCAGCGTCGTATTAGCCCTGCTGTTTTACGCAATCCATGCCATCGGGCGCAGCTGGCCAGTCGAAGTCCTGGGCGTGGTCGGTTATCTTTCGTGGATTAACTGGATTGTCGCCGCATTTAACCTTATCCCGGCGTTCCCCCTCGACGGAGGCCGGGTCTTACGCGCGCTCCTCTGGCAGCGCAAGGGGGATCTCAACCGAGCTACAGAGATCGCCACGCGCGCCGGTTCCGGCTTTGGCTTCCTCCTGATGGCGGTTGCCATTTACCAGCTTTTCCTCGGTTACCTGATCTCAGCAATTTGGTACTTCCTGATCGGAACGTTTCTTCGCGGCGCTGCGCAGATGTCCTACGAACAGGTACTGCTTCGAAATGAGCTTGCGGGCGAGCCGGTCCGTCGCTTCATGCGGCCAGACCCCGTGACTGTGCCACCCGAGCTGTCTATTCGCCAGATGATTGAAGATTACATTCTTCGCTACGATTTCGACGTCTACCCGGTAGTCGGGGCATCTCAGGACGTGCTGCTCGGCTGTGTTACGGTGGCCGACGTAAAGGCCATCCCGAAAGAACAATGGGACCAGCGCCGCGTTTCGGATGTCGCCAAATCTTGCTCTGACGCGAACACTGTCGGGCCGGATACCGACGCCTTCAAAGCGCTTTCCAAAATCCGCGAAACCAACTCCAAAGGACTGCTCATTACGGAACGCAACCGTCTGTTGTCAATCATTTCTCTCCGGGACGTCCTGAATTTTCTGGCGACGAAAATGGACCTGGAGCGCCGGCCAGGTTTCAGATTGCCGCCGGAACGGTAGCCTCTTTTTTCGATCCGCGAGAACTCACGCCGCGGGTCGTCGAATCTCATCCAGCTGGTGGTTGAGGCGGACGGTAATCAAACCATCTGCCAGCCGGATGAAATCCCGCTTACCGCGAACCAGGGCGGCCAGTTTCTTAGGGTCCGGCGGCAGGCCCACCTCTCTGGCCGCCTCGAGTATCTTGCCATCTGCGAAAGGGTACAGTTCCGGCCAAACGAGTTGAACTTCGCGAATGAAAATATCCGCCCCAACGTCGCCGATGCCTTTGAATTCCTTCAGCAGTTTTCGTTCGGTCGCCAGCTCCGCACGCCGTGCAACGCTGGCCGCGTCGCGCAGCCCGCGTACATCGCCATGATATTTCTCGATCACCATCCGGGCAGTCTCGCCTAACATCGTAGAGGTGCGTTCGTCATAGCGGACGTATCCTCCTTCATCCAATGCTTTTACTCGTTGCTCCCAAGTGGTCTTCACCATCTTTTGCGGTGTGGTCCAGCCGCGCGAGAAGATCACCCGTGCGGATTTCATAGCTAATTCATGATGGATACGCGCGCTCAGCAGCAAAGCGCCAACCAAAAGACAGAACAGGTTTTCCGAATCGTTAGACGCTAAATCAATCCCCATGTCCTCCGCCAGCGTACTCCTCTGGCGTTTTAAGAGAAGCTTGACGATATCCGCCGTTGCGGCCTGTCCCATACAGGGCGAGGATTTGCACATTCGGGGCCAAACAGAGCAGTAAAATTTCAACAGCGAACCTGGCCTTTTTATTGCGTGTGCGATGCCAGCGGTAGGAGAAACCTGTGAGCACAATCCTGTTCGTCGATGACCATCACGCTTTCAGAACTGTATTTGCGGAGATACTCAGGACCGCCGGTCACACCGTTTTCGAGGCGGGCACCGCGGCCGAGGCGGAACGTGTACTCGAGCGAAACTCGGGTCCGGTTGACCTGTTGCTGGTCGAGGCGGTGTTGACTACAGCCAACGGCTTAGCCATATTCCGGCGAATTCAGCCGCGGCGTCCGGAGATCTGCGTGCTCTTTGTCTCAAAGCAGTCCGCTGAGGAACTGACAAAAGAGGGCTTGCTGCCTCACGGGGCTCATTTTATGCAAAAGCCGCTTATCGCTGAGCAACTGACGGCAACGTTGCGGAACTTGTTGGAAACGAAGTCCGGATAGCGCTCCCACGCAAAACATGGCCCAACTCAGATCAAGTCAGCCCGACAACTCAATTCGCAATTGATGTTAGGATTTGTTTGTTCTTGAGACCGTTCCCGATCCCATCCACACGCCCTCATTCCCCCGCATGACAGCAATTCTACTGATCGTCGGCGCTGTAATTCCCCTTGCTGTCGCACCCGGACTCCTTTTCCACTACGACGTAAGCCCAAAAACGATCCTTCTGATGCTGGTCGCCTGCGCGGTCTTGCTTCGCGCCAAATCCATCCCTGAAGAAATCCCAGCCCTGTGGCGGCGAAATAACGGGCGCATGTTCATCCTCCTTGCTGTCGCGCAGATCCTCTGGATGACCGCTGCAACTCTCGCCTCCACGCGCCCCTGGTTCTCTCTCTTCGGGTCCGGATGGCGACAATTTGGCCTGACGGCTACTCTAGCCCTTCTTCTCTCGTCTCTGTTCATTGCCGCACACTTCTGCCTTCATCCCGAGCGCGTCAGCTCGTTCCTTCGCATCACAGGCATAGCGGCGATTGTCGCTTCCTCTTACGGCATTGCCCAGTATTTCGATTTCGACCCGTTCCAGCCCGCGTCCATCTACCACGCGCTCGCCGGAGACGCCGTAATTGTTAGGCCGCCAGGAACGTTCGGCCACGCGGATTATTTCGGATGGTGGCTCGCCATCGCTTTTTTCTGCGGCATCGCCATCACCGGCACGAAGAAATCCTCGTGGCGCGCAGCCGGAATATCCTGTACCGCTCTCACCGGCGTTGCCGCCTTGCTCAGCGGCACCCGCTCCGCACTCGTCGCAATCCTCGTCGGCGCTCTCGCCCTCGCCATCCTTTCGCGGCATCTGATCAGACCGAAACACATAATTGTCCTCGGTGGCGCGTTCGCGCTACTGGCTGCGTTTTATCTCTCGCCCGCGGGAACACGACTTCGCGCCCGCGCTGCCTGGTCAGGCGAAGACCGCACCGGAGGCGCCAGACCGTTGTTATGGCGCGACAGCTTACGTATGGCCGCGGCACGGCCCGTCATTGGCTACGGCCCGGAGACTTTCGAAGCCGCTTTCGGAGCCTGGCAATCCGCCGATCTGGCCCGGCTGTACCCCGATTTTCATCATGAGTCTCCGCATAACGCCGGGCTTGATGCGCTCACTTCACAAGGCATCCCCGGGCTGTTACTCACAATCGCCTGGATCGCGCTCGCATTTCGCGCCGCAACCGCCGCCGTGCGAAAAAGGCTGCCATCGGGGGTGCCGCTGGCAGCCGGGCTGGCCGCATCCGTAACAGCCGCAATGTTCAATGCGCTGTCCCTGGTGCCAACCCTTCTCACACTCCTCATACTGGGAGCAATGATTGCCTCCGAACAGCCTGAACCGCAAACAGCGATCCCGAAAAGCCGTTTCCGGTGGAAGTTGTTGTGCTGGCCTGCTGCTGCGCTGCTTGCGGCCTTAATGACGAATCTCGCCATTACAGATTTCCGTCTCGCCGGATTCCAGCAGAACCCCGGCGCCGCTGCTTATCAATCGTTCCTGCGAACAAGGCTGCCCGGTCCGGCCGAAGACATCTACGCCTCGCGGGTTCTTCTAAGCGCTTGCGATCGGGTCAGCGGAATTCCCGCACGCCTGGAGTGCTGGCGCAAGGCCGAACAGGTGGCCGCGCGCGCAATCGCGTCCGCCGATGACACCGCAAACGCGTGGTACAACCTCGCCTACTTCACGGCCGCTCAAAACGACCTTCGAGGCACAAAGCTCGCCCTCGATCGTGCGATTCAGATCTATCCGAACTGGTTCAAACCCCATTGGGCTCTCGCGAGACTCCTCGCCCGCGCCAACGATGGCCCCCTGGCTATTGCGGAGGCGGAACGAGCCGCTTCGCTCAATTCAAACCACGACCCTGAAGTGGCGCAAACAGTCCGCGATCTTCGCGGCAGTCGGTAATGTCCTCCTGAGTGACTTAGAAGACAACGTGCATCCCCAAAATGCCGGCAATCCTGCCTGCGGAGTGGTTGACCATTGGCGCAAACTTGCTTACGGCTTATCCCGGGATAAGTTGTGTATGCCGCTTCAGGCGACTCTGTCCCCGCGCCGACCGAAGGTCGGCTGCAGGTCGCGCGCCTGCCAGGATTTACAAGTTTTTTACAGTTCGAGTGCTATTGAACCGGCCTGTTCGCACATACTGTTAGGGAAGGGAATCGTATGAAAGCCTCAACCCTGATCGGTTTCGCAGTTTGCTTTTCCTTTGGAATGACTGGACTGGTGTTCGCTCAAGCGCCCGCGATCAACGCCGGGGGGATTGTGAATGCGGCCAGCTTTGTCCCCGGGCAAGCCGTTGCGCCTGGAAGTATAGTCGCCATCTTCGGTCAGCAACTGGCCTCGCAGCTCGCTCAGGCGGACTCGGTTCCCTGGTCCACCAGTCGCGCGAACGTTACCATTACCTTCAACGGAATAGCCGCACCCATTCAATTCGTTTCCCCAACGCAGATCAACGCGCAGGTGCCCTGGGAAGCGTTCCCGTCCGGCTCCGGTTCGGCCAGCGTCGTGGTCACCAATCCGGGCGGCGTGTCGTCGCCTCAATCCGTTGCTGTGAATTCCATCACACCCGGTGTCTTTCAGTTCTCGGGCCACGCCATCGCTGTGAACGTGACAGATCCAATGAGCGCCCGATATGGCACACTTGCGGCGCCCGCCGGGTCAATTCCCGGCTTGACCACTTTCCCCGCGCAGGTGAATGATTTTGTCTTTTTCTACGCGAACGGTCTCGGCCCCCTCGATTCGCCCGTGCTCAGCGGACACGATTCTTCTGACAAGACGCGCACCGTAACCACCAAGCCAACGGTCCTGCTGGGCAACACGCAGGCAAATGTCTTATTCGCCGGATTGTCGCCGGGATTTCCGGGCGTCTATCAGGTCAACATCTCCGTTCCCCAGGTTCCAGGCGGCAATGCTGTTCCGCTCCAGGTACAGGCCGGTGGAATCACCAGCCCGGATACCACGACCATCGCGGTCCAATAGCGTAGACTCTGGTTCAGAGCGCTGGCAGGGATGAATGAACGCGGCACGCACGGGTTCGATGCGGTGGAGTTCCTGCGATATCTCCGCTTCCACCGTCGCGTCGTACTGATTTGTTGCTGTTCCGCGGTGCTGCTCGCTCTGCTGGTCAGTGTGTTTCTCCCTCGCCGGTATACCGCGACCGCCAGCATTCTTATAGGCGCGCCCGCTGGAATCGATCCTCGCGGCGCAACCAGCGTGAGCCCGGTTTACCTCGAATCGCTCAAGACCTTCGAACATCTCGCGTCAAGCGACTCTCTTTTCCTTCATGCGCTCGAACATGTGGGCGTTCGCCAGAAATATGCGGGCCGCACGATTGAATCGCTCAAGCGCAGCGTGCTTCAGGTGAACAAGCCCGTAAGTACAAGGGTCATTCAGATCAGCGCCACCCTGGAAGATCCTGCGAAAGCCCAGGCTCTTGCCCAGTACATCGCGGAACAGACAGTCGCTTTGAGCCGCTCCCTCGACTCGCAGTTCTCCGGCGATGTTGCCAAAGAGGCAGAGGTCGCCTTCGAGAAATCCGGAGCCCGTCTCAGGGCCGCGGAGGCAGCCTCTGAACGCGCCGCGAAATCAGTTTCCACAAATGCGCTAATGGCGGATCTGGACAACACCCGCCAGCTACAGCTTCGCGTGGAGGAAGATCTCGAAAACGCCCGAGCGGATCTCGCTGAGATTCACTCCGCCCAGCCAGGCGATAAAGCCTCCGACGCGCCCGCCAGAGCACGCCTCGCGAATCTTGAGGAGCAGGCGCATAAACTCGGGCAGACTATCGCATCCCTTGACGCGCAACTCGCCATCATCAAACAAAGGGGCGAAGCGGTAGACGCGGAATTAGAGGAGGCTCGCGGCAGTCATGAATCCGCCGATAAGAAACTGTCCGATATACGGGCAGCGGCCGCGTTTCGGGGTGAACGGCTCGACGTCTTCGACCCAGGCATAGTCCCCCAGCGGCCAAGCTCGCCGAACGTACCACTCAATCTGCTGCTGGCCCTTATGTTTTCGCTGCTCGCATCCGTGGCATTCCTGGTCTTTCGCTTTGGCTATGAACAAGCGAGCCGCGCGACTGAAGAACGAGCCTGGAGCCTTCGTTAGCTTTCCAAATGGACGCGATTCGCTGGCCGCGCCTAAACCCAGTCGATCCGGTTCTCGCGCCACTTGCCATGGGCGCCGTATGCGCGCTGGCGGCGGTGTCTGCGGACTTGCGAATTCAGTTGGCCTTACTCTCGCCGATGATCGCAGCCGGCGTCCTTTGGTGGTCAGTCAATGGGCCGAACAGATGGCTGTTCCTCTTCTTCCCGTGCCTGCTCCTAACGCCCCCAATCCCTGCACCGGTGGGCGATGCCGGGCTGCACTTTGCTCCCGTACCCGCACTCATGGGCCTGCTCTTCGGTGGCTTGCACCTTCGGCATTGGACGAGAAGACTGCCGGTTCCTGCTTTGGCCCTCGCGGCATTCACCGCGGCGCTTCTGCTGAGCATCGTGCCCGCCGCGCTCTACTCCGGCCCAAACATCGCATTCGGCTCGCTCTTGCGCGTTGGGCTCTTTTCTATCGCGGTCTACGTATTTTTTTACTCGCTGGCGGGGCCCGAGCAAACCGATGCCGAGTCTCTGCGCTTCACGCGCTTTCTCTTCATCTGCGCCTCCGTCGCCGCGCTCTTTGCCTGCGTCGATTTCTACCTCCAGCTCCCAGCCCCCGCGGGCTTCGAAGCTCAGTATGTCTGGCTCGATGAAGGCGTCTTCCGGCGCGCCCAGGGCCTGTTTTACGAAGCCAGCACGCTCGGGAACTTCTGCGCTTTCTTTCTCACCATGATTGCCGTCGCTTTGTTGCGCCCACGCAGGGAATCTCCCTGTTCCCGAATTCTTCTTCTCGCAGGTGGCGCTCTCTTCGCCGCCGCGCTGATCTTTTCCTATTCGCGGGCCTCCGTTCTGAACGTAGTCGTTGCTCTTACGTCTCTGCTGTTTCTGCGCAGCGTCGGGCGGGTACGCATCTGGAAGCCTCTCTGCATCGGAATCCTGGTATCGGCCCTTTCCGGCTTTGCCGTAAACCTCGCGTTACCATCGTTCTCCGCCAGCTACTGGGCTCGCATTGCCAACTCGTTTCAATACTTTTGGTATTCGCCGGACGGTATCCTGTCCGGCCGTCTGAACAGTTGGACATCGGTTGCCAACTACCTTTCAAACCAGCCGTGGCACGCCATCTTCGGCGTAGGCTACAAGACCCTTGCCTATTCGGATGTCACCGGCGCGCCGCTAATCGTCGACAATACCTGGCTGAGTCTGCTCGCGGAAACGGGAATCATCGGGCTCACGGCATTCGTGTTTCTGAATGTCTCGATTCTGCGCTACTCTTACCGCGCAGCCCGCTCCGCGCGTTCTGCCTCCTCCTTCTTCGGTGAGTGGATCTTCTGCTTCTGGATTGGAGAGATGGTTCAGATGATGTCAGGCGATCTGGTCACTTACTGGAGAGTCCTGCCCCTCTATTTCTGGGTCCTTGGCGCCGCCATCCGCGAGAGGGTCCCAAATTGAGAATTCTGTTCGTCGATCAATACAGCGATTTGGGAGGCGCTCAATTCAGCCTGCGCGACGTCATGACGGGCGTTTTGGAGCGTGGATGGCACGCCGAACTGCTGGCTCCCGGTGCGGGCGCCCTGTTCGAGTTTTGCCGCTCGAACTCAATACCCGCCCACTCCTGTCGCCTGGGCAAATACTCCAACGGCAGCAAGAAACCGCTGCAATTTCTTCGTTATGGCTTCGACATCGCCGGCGCTGCGCGAAAGCTGCGCTCAATCGTGTCGCAAAACAGAATCGGGATTGTAATGGTAAACGGCCCCCGCATTCTTCCGGCCGCTGTCGGAATCGGCGTGCCCGTAGTGTTTCATTTGCACAATCTGGTCGACAAAAGGTATACCAGCAGAATCATTCAGGCATCTCTGCGCCTCTGCCGGGCAAGGGCGGCGTGCTGTTCTGAATTCATAGCGGAGCCTCTGCTTCAGATTGCAGACCCGGCCTCAGTCAGCATCGTTTACAACGGAGTGAGCGATCCAGGCTTTACCTTGAAGAGCCTCGGCACCGACGAACTCCGCGTGGGAATCCTGGGGCGCATCGCTCCCGAAAAAGGGCACGAAGACTTCATCGCCGCCGCCAAAAGGATTGCTGTTAATCACCCCAACGTTCGATTCCAAATCCACGGCGACTCGCTCTTCTCGGATCCCTCCTGCCAGGAGCGTGCGCGCGCCCTCGCTGTTGGGGCGCCAGTCGATTTCTGTGGTTGGACAAACAATGTACCGGCCGTCTTTCGCGAACTCGACATACTGACCGTTCCTTCAAAGGGCGTTGAAGCCACGCCACGCGTAATCATCGAGGCCATGGCGGCCGGCACGCCCGTTGTGGCTTATCGCTCCGGAGGCATCCCGGAACTGATTCGACACGATATCACCGGCATCATGACCGATGCGCCAAACGAAATCGCTCTTGCCGAAGCCATCGTGCGCCTCATATCGGATCCGCAATTAAGACTCGCCCTCGCGCGAAACGCCCGGCGTGAATGGGAAAACCGCTTCCGCCTCGAACGGTTCCAGCAGGACATGTGCGAACTATTTGAAGATGCCGTTAAGCCGCGCGCGATAGAGAGCCGGAAGACCGAGGCCGCGGCGGCAATCACTGGCAAACACAATCTCCTCTGAGCCGCTCCAGATCGGCGAATAATTGTTGCAGTTTCCGCCGGTCAGGGTCGTTTGTTTTCCGGTCCATAAATCGGCCACCCTCACCTGCATGTTTCCCTGTCTGCGCGCGGTGAACAAGAGCTCGCGACCGTCGGGCGAGACAGAAGGCGAAGCCAGCTCCACGGAATCGCTGACTGCGGTTCGCGTCCCCATCGAGACAAGATCCAGCACCTCGATTGAGTTCCGTTCGCCATCTCTGATAAATACGATCCCGCGGTCCCCGGGCGTAAAGGAGGCATCTCGCGCCGCATTGGCAATCCGCCGCGCGCGGGCTCCATCGAACAGGAATAGCCCGCCTCCTGACGTCCAGGTGAGCAGCCTGCCACCGTGCGAGATAGTCGGCTGCCGCGCGTCAGGGACATCGATAGCAACTGCCGCACTACCACTCGATCGCTCATCGAAGCTCATAATCCGGGAGCTTGCGCCCGACACAAGTTCGAAGTAAACAGGAAAACCTTGATCCGGAGTCGTGGGGTGCAGCGCGTGTCCAGCAAATGAGAATGTGCGTCCATCCCGCCGGAGCAAATAATTCGTGGGCCCTATGGATTCGTAGATCAACCCCGCCCTGGAGCTTTGCGGCGCCGATGTATAGATTGCGCCCCTCTCATTCACGGCCAGTGGATAATGCCGCCACGGCTCCTGCGCCGATGCCCTGGTCTGCCAAGCCGCTGCTCCCGCGCTGAAAACGAACAGCGCCGCGAGGGCAACCCCAGCCGTTCGAACCGGTATTCGTTTCAGCTCTGGATATCCCGCAATCGCGAATAAGAGCAGCAACAACCACACCCTCGGAAATGCCCAGCTCCACGCGGGCCGCAACGGAACTGTGAGCAGAAAGAAAGCAATTAAAATCCACGGCCAGTAACGGCGCGGCAGTGCATCGAGCAAGAACGCCACCGGCGGAATCGCAAGCGCAAACGTATACGAAGCGGTATTCGGCGAAACCAACAACATGCCAATCAACCACCATGCAAGCGTGCGTTTGGATGGGGCTGCAATCTCTCGTCGGCTTGCGAGCGCGGGCAGTAATAGCACCGACAACGTGAATGCCGTCCAGAGGAAATAGAACGCTGCTGTGCTCTCAATCCAGGGATGTGGATTCAGTTCGGCCTCGAACAGGAACATGCGTCGCAGCAACGTAGCTGCCGTCCCGTTCGAAAGATGGTAAGGATCCAGCGTTTCCCCACCGAGACTTCGGGGAAGAACCGCAGTGGCGTAATAACCGAGATCCTTCCATCCAAACGCCGCCGCGGCAACCATCAATGCCACCACAAGCGCGAGCACCGCGCCCCAGACCATTCGCCAACGGCGGCGCGCGAAGGCCAACAACAACAGCGGCGCTCCATACAGCTTCAATGCGATCGCTGTACCCAGCACAACACCGCCCCGCATATCCTTACCGCGCTCCAAATACCAGGCGGCGAGCGAAAACAACATCAGCAGAAAAACATAATACTGGCCGAGTTCAAAATTCGGTCGCAATGTGGCACTCCCCAGAAATGCAAGCAGCCAGACCCCCGCCGTGCTGAACTGCGTGATTCGTGAAATCAGCAGACAGGCGACCCCAACAAAAATACAGTTCAGCACAAACCACGCTCTGCGCGCCTGCAAGGGAGGCAGGAACGACACGGGGATATAGGGCGCCATGGCGAGCGGCGTTTGTGGAATGTACCCGCCCAACTGCTGCCCAAATCCCATAAAACTAATTTGCCGCTGAAACCAGGGCCAGTCGTAAAAATTTCGAAGCGACTGATCTCTGAACTGTGTGTGAGTGCGGGCGAGTGTCGCGGCCGTGTAGTAATTCGGGAAGTCCGTACCTCCTCCAGGAGTGGAGCGCTTCGACCATCCGCGCTCTGCCGCGTCCGTCAAAAACCATGCAACCGAAACCAGGGCCGCCGCCGGCACGATCCACTTCCTCATCCCTCACGCCACCATCGGACTGCGCTTCTCGCCACCGGCCACAGCGCCCCGATGTGCCGTACCGCTCGCTTCACCAGGAAGCCGGACTGAAACGCCGCCCGCCTCACCGTGACACCGCGCCCCTTTTCCGTGGAATGCGCATCCAGCACCACCGACGGTGGATTTCGCGGAAATATCCGTTGAGCCGCAATCCGCAACTTATCGCGCCTGCTGTCTACAAGGCTCAAATGGAGAAAGAGTTCATCTTTATTCGTATACTCCTGAGCCAGAATCGGCGACTCCCGAAATAGCCGGAACCATCTGTCCGCCGCGACCGGCGCGCTCCCGATGCACCGCCCCGCAATCGGGTGAACCTGACAGCCGAACCACTCAACAGCGAGCCGAAACGCAATTGCTTCAGCCACGCCGCGCTCACCCGAATAAGCTCGCTCCCACTCTTTCCAAAAGTGATCGTCTCCCCTCGTCTCGTTCAAAAAACAAGCGACCTCGTATACATGAAACAGCCGCAAATTTCCCTGAACCAGGTGTCGCACCGCGTGCCACGTCGCGTAAGAAAGGCAATCGACCGGATGGAGTGCCGGAACCTCCAAATCGCCCACTCTGCGTACCGTCCGCCGCGACCAAAAAGCCCCATCGTTTCGCACGGAAAACGACTCACGCGCCGCGTTCCAGAAACGATGATGAATCTCTACCGTCATCGGGAGCGCCGCATCGAAGTAATCGCCCCGCCACTCAAAACCGGTTCGGCGAATCAGTGCCGGTAAATGATCCGTCTCTGGCCCCTTGGCCGGCTTATGCGCCTCATATCCCAGACCGCAAATGGCTTTGAAGGCCTTGGCCGCGGAGTCGCCCGGGCAGTAGATATCGAAGTCGTATTGAGGCCTGTGCCAGGCTTCCGCCACGTACATCGGCCAATGCGTCAACCCCTTCAGCATCAGGAATTCTATCCCGCCCTCATGAAGAGCCCGCCCGATTTCGCGCCACTCTGCCGCCGCGCGCTCGTGCCTCCGCAGATTGCTCTCCAGATTCGCTTCCACCCGCGCGCGAACCGAGGCGGGCAGAACATCCGCGCAACGAATTGCCAGCGGTAAAGTGAGCCTCGCTTCGTCTGTAAGATGCAGCAGGCCGGGCCACGCGGAGTCCGCAATTTTACGCAGGACACCCCGCCGATCCGCCGATAGATTTAGACTTTCCACCACGCAGGCGAGTGGTGAGAACGCACTCACGATACCCGCTCACCCGTCAACATCCGCAGCGCTCTCTCCGCACCTTCCACATCGCTGTAGGTAAGTTCATACGCCCGCTGCGCGACCAGGAACCGCGCCAATGATGTTCTGTAATCTTCCAGCAATTCAGGGTCGCCGAACATCGCGGATTGATCGAGCCGCCGGTATGCCTCTTCCCGCGACATCGTTTCCACAGAAGCGCCAACCGGATCCATCCGCCGCTTCAGAAACACAACATGCATTACCCGCGCCTCAACCGCAGTTTCGATCCCGAGATCCTCTACGGGCGGTTCGATATCCAACTTGCCATTCATTCCCCGCTTAGGCGAATATCCATTAAGCTCGGGAAAAAGAGAGAGCGCCGACTCGCGGAACCGAATCGCGAAAGGCCGCCCTGCGACCCTGCCGGCAAACGAATCGCGCACCAGAGCGGAGGCATCGCCTGAAATGAAGGTCCAGCCTCGTACCGCGCATGCATAAGCGAGGCAAGTCTTGCCTGCGCCGGAATCCCCCGCAAGAAGGACACCGCGACCTTTCAGCGACACACATGCCGCGTGCAGCATCGTGAGCCGCGCCGCGGACAGCAGCATGTACGCCATCGGCTCCAGAAAATGATGAATCGTGTAAGCACGGTCGGCTGCCACGTCCCGCGAGAGACAGGCAAAACCAAAGCCGCAGGCAAGGTCCGCAACCGCGAAATTTTCCGCGCCGTGTGCGATCGACAACAAATGACCTTGTCCCTTAGGCATCCCCGGAAGCGGCGCCACCTCCGCATCGCTCTCAGAAACCGCAACCCTCAAACGAACAGGCGGCAGTTCGGACATACTCGAATATCGCGACCAGAGCGATTCTGCCGTCTTTTCGATCTCCCGCGAATCCGTCGACAGTTCAAGTCCGAATCCCATCGGATAAAACGTCCGGACAATCGGCAGCGGTCGCGAGTACGCAAGCGGATCCGCCGCGTGCAATGAACCGGTCATTTCCCCGCCCGCTCCAGTGCAAGACCAAAATAGTCTCGGCAACCATCGTCGATGTTAGCCGTAAGTTCTATCCTCTGTTCCATCGAAAACCGCGCCGGCAGCGACTTTGAAAGCGTCCGCAGAAAACGCCGTGAAAATGCCGTTTCTGAATATCGCGAAGCCCTCTGCGACAAATCATCTGCCGTCAATGCATATGGATCCCGCTCGAAACGTCTCAGCGCCTGCTCCAAACCCTCCTCCGTTGCCTCGGGATAAAGAAACCCGTAACGGTCTCCCACAATCTCCAGCGCCCCACCCCTCCCAAGCCCAATTACCGGCTTGCCACTCGCCAGTGACTCCACCATCGTGATACCAAAGTCCTCCTCGCCCGGCACAATCAGCGCGTCTGAATGAGCATACAGGCGCCTCAACTCCGCATCGGTCGCGCGGCCACAGAACTCAACCGTGCGTCCCGCGCTGCGTCGCAATGAACGGTACTCCGGTCCGTCCCCCACCACCTTCAGGCGCCGTCCGGTTCGCGAGAACAGTCGGATTGCGTAGTCAAGCTGCTTGTAAGCCACCATCTCGGAAACCATCAGCGAGTAGCCTTCTGACGGTCCGGTTTCGAAACTCTCTACCGCTACGGGAGGATACACCACCCGTGAACGCCGGCGCCATGTCCTGCGAATCCGGCGCCTGGTGTTCAGGCTGTTCGCCACAAACGCGTCCACTCGCGCCGCCGCCGCGAAATCCCATGTCCGAAGATAGCTTGCAAACGGCGAGAACGCTGCCCTGAACAGCGCTCCCTTCGAATAGTCGTTCCGGTAATCCGGATAAAGCTCCCAAAGATACCGCATGGGCGTGTGACAGTAACATACATGGATCGCCGCCGCGGAAACCAGCACGCCCTTCGCGGGCCCCGATTCACTGCTGATCACCAGATCGTACCCCCGCAGATCCAAATCCTCCAATGCCATTGGCATCAAAGGCAGCAGCGAGCGGTGGAACCTCTTTAGCGGATTCAGGTAAGACGGGTGAACTTTCCTCGAGCGAATCACTGGCGAAACCTTCTCCGCGTCATAAAAAAGCGTGAAAATTTCAGCTTCTGGAAAAATCCGGCAAATCGCCTCCAGGACTTTTTCACCGCCGCGGGAGCCAAGCAGCCAGTAATGGATAAGTGCGATCCGCATCGTTCCGTGTGTAGGTCCCATCATCGGACAATTCCGGCAACAACTGTGGAACAAAAACGTGCCATAGTATCTGCACGAGGATTCCGCGTTCCCTTCAGCGGGGGATTCGAGTCTGATCTGTTTGCGGGCTTAGTTCGTCAGCCCCTGGGACCATCTTCTTGCGTACTACTGGCCGCGGAAAAGTTGTATTCTTCTTCCCTGCGTTTTCGAGCACAGAGGCCACTGCGCCCCTGGGGATTCTTGCCGTCTCCACGCCTCTCCTGCGCGCCGGCTACAGCGTCCGGATTATCGATTCCACCATCACGCCCAATTTCCAGAAAAGGGTTGTCGAAGAGATGCGCGATTCTCTCTGCCTTGCGATATCCCTCGTAACCGGGCCCATGATTCGCGAAACCGTGCAGGTTGCCCGGGCCGTGAAGGCGGCCTATCCCGATAAGCCCGTCGTGCTGGGCGGATGGCACCCTTCGCTTCTTCCCGATCAAACCCTGGCTGCGGAGTGCGTCGACATTGTGGTAAAGGGCCAGGGCGAAGACGCCATGCTCGAAATCGTTGAGCGTATCGCCGCCTGCGCCGATCTCTCAGGGGTGGCAGGCACGGGATTCAAGCGCGACGGCCATCTCGTCTTCAACCCTCCGCGGTCACTGAAACCCATCGCGGATATGCCGCCAAAAGCGTACGAATTAGCAGACTTCGACGCCTATGAGCGCGTCTGCGGCCGTCGCTGGGCGATGTACACATCCAGCCTCGCCTGCCCGTACAACTGCGCGTACTGCACCAATGACGGCGTTTACGGACGCAAGTGGAACGGGCTCGATCCCGAACAGGTCGCCGAGGAAACCACTGCCCTGGTCAGCCGTTACGGACTCAGCCTGCTCTGGATTGTGGACGATAACTTTCTGGTAGACCGCGAACGCGCTTTGCTCATCGCCGAGGGCATTCTTCGGCGCGCCGTAAAGTTCGACTGGAGTATCCAGGCTTCCACCAACCTGGTCGCGCGCTTCTCGGTCGACGAACTTCGGTTGCTGCGCCGCTCCGGGCTCTCCCAGATCTCCCAGGGGGCCGACACCGGCTCGCCCAAAGTCATGCGCCTGATGAAAAAAGACTTTCAAAAGGTCGAGACAATCTACCGGGCCGCCGCGCTGCTCACCGACGCCGGTATCCGCCCCTCATTCAACATGATCTTCGGTTTCCCCGGCGAGGGCGAGGCGGAGAGGCGCGAATCCATCGGTCTTATTATGGACATCTGCCGAAAGTTCCCCGGTGCCGAGTTCTGGACGAATATCTTCACGCCATATCCCGGAGCCCCCATCATGGCACGCGCGTTCGAACTGGGCATTGAAGTTCCGAAGACCCTCGAAGGCTGGGCCGATTTTTTCCCGCGCTACACCACGCTTCCGTGGCTGAAAGGCAAACCCCATCGCGAACTCCAGGTCATGCGCGAATTTCTGCGCCTGGCTTTTGAGCGTGTGCCCATCGGAACAACTGGCAAGAGCGCGTTGCAGCGCGTTGTCCATGGCATGATCGGCGTCCCTGCGCGCTGGCGTCTCGACCGCAATTTCTATGCGTTTCCCGTTGAACTACAGCTTAAGAGCTGGGCAGACCGCCTTGTCGCGCCGCCCAAGCCCAAAGTCGATGCGCACATGCTCGAAGCGGAGGTGGTCACTTGCTGAGCCAGACCTCGCGCAAGGTGATCCTTTTTCTCCCCCCTTACGCGGGTAAGGTCCTGGGGCCGCCTCTCGGCCTCCTGAGCCTCGCGGGCTCCCTCAGGGAATCCGGCTATGAGCCGTGCATCATCGACGGTGCTCTGGAACACAACTACCGTGAGCGCATCGCCGCGGAAATCAAAGATTGCCTCTGCTTCGGCGTCTCTCTGCTCACCGGTCCCATGATCCGCGATGCCGTCGAGTGCAGTCTGCTCGTCCGTACAGCCAATCCACATGTGCCCATCGTCTTCGGCGGTTGGCACCCCAGCCTCCTCTCCGCCGAAACACTTCGCGAAGACTTCGTCGATATCGTGATCCGTCATCAGGGCGAGCAAACGCTCGTCGAAGTTCTGAACTGCCTGTCTAAACGCAAGCCTCTCGACATGGTGGCCGGGTGCTGGTTCAAGCGCGGCGGCCGCGTCTGTCAGAACCCCGACCGTCCGCCCGTCCCATTATCCGCGCTTCCCGCGCCTGCTTACGATCTGATTGATTTCGATGCCTATGAACGCGCGGGCGCCGATCGAAAGCTCCCCTACGCCACCAGCACGGGCTGCCCCTATGCCTGCAACTACTGCACGGACATGGTGTTCTACAATCGCCGCTTCAATAAATACGAGGCGGATCGCGTAGTAACGGAAGTAACCTCCCTGGTGCGCCGTCACAACCTCACGGAAATCGCGCTGGTCGATTCAAATTTTCTCGTTGACGTCCACCGTTCCGTAGCCATCGCGCAGGGCTTTCTCGATTCCGGCGTCCGGTTCAAGTGGACCTTCCAGGCTTCCACCGATCTCCTTTGCCGCATGTCCGACGAAGAGGTGGACCTCCTGGGCAAAAGTGGCGTGAGCCATATCGGCTTCGGAACCGAATCCGCCTCGCCCGAAATTCTGCGCGCCATGAACAAGCAGCATCAAAAGGTCGAAGACATCCACGAGGCGGCCCGCAAGTGTGCCCGGGCCGGTATTCGCGTCACCCTGAACCTGATTCTCGGCTATCCTGGCGAGCAGGAGAAACACCGGCGTGAAACACTTCGCGTAATGGCCGATATCGCCGGGCGTTTCGATAACGTGACGTTCTCGCCCAATCTCTTCACGCCCTATCCCGGCATTCCAATCTGGCCCGAACTGCGCGCGCTCGGCCTGCAAGAGCCGCAATCTCTCCTCGAATGGGCCGATATAGATCTCGGCACGAATAACCTGCCGTGGCTGCGTGGCCATAAGTTCAGTTCCCTCCAGCGCGCCATATCGTATTTCCTGCTCGACACGCGCCTTGGCAAAGCTCGCGGAAAGTCCGTTTCGCGCCCGCTCCGTCTGCTGCTCGCAGCGATGCGGAAGCCGCTGCACTGGCGCTTGCGCTACCACTTCTTCAACCTGCCCGTGGAACTCTGGCTCTCTTTGGCTAGACAGTGGCTGGTGGTTCGCCGGTCTCTGCTGACCGGGCAGCCCCTCAGTCACAAACTGAGCGGGAACCGCTGATCTGAATATGCCCGGCGTGCTTCTCACCCACAGCAATCGCGTCTTTTCAGACGCGAAGCAAACTTCCAGAATGCAGCCCTATCCGCCGCTGCAGACTCTCCTCGCGGCCGCCTTTCTGCGCGACCGCGGAATCTCCGTCGAACTGTTCGACCCTGCCCTGACCAACGCCGTCACCGGCTTTCGCGCCGCGCTCAACCGCGCTTCTCCCAGCCTTGTTGCGGTCTGCGAGGACGACTTTAATTTCCTCTCGAAAATGTGCCTGGCGCATAACCGGGCTCTGGCGTTTTCCATGGCGCGGCTTGCCTCCCTCGCCGGCGTTCCCGCCGTAGCGCACGGCCACGATGCCTCCGATCATCCGCACGAATACCTGAACGCCGGGTTCAGCGCTGTGCTCGTCGGCGAAGTAGAAGATACCCTGCTCGAAATCGCGCAGGGGCAACCGTGGGAAGCTATCGCCGGCCTGGTCTATCGAAAAGATGGGGCACAGCGCCGCAATCCGTCCCGCCCCCTCCGAACGGACCTCGACTCTCTGCCTCTTCCCGCCTGGGACATGGTGGATATGAATCTTTACAGGGACGCATGGACTGCCGCCCACGGATATTTTTCGCTCAATGTCGCTTCCAGCCGCGGCTGCCCGTACCGATGTAACTGGTGCGCCAAGCCGATTCACGGGAACAATTATCACGCCCGCTCACCCCAATCCGTCGCGCGGGAAATGCTGTATCTGAAAAATGCTTTCCATCCGGACCACATCTGGTTCGCAGATGACATCTTCGCCCTCTCGCCTCGCTGGACTTTCGAATTTGCCGAGGCCGTGGAAGCTCTGGATGCAAAACTTCCATTCAAAATGCAGTCCCGCTGTGACCTGATGACGCGCGGAACCGTCGAGGCTCTCGCCCGCTCGGGTGCGACAGAAATCTGGATGGGCGCCGAGTCCGGTTCTCAGCGCATCCTCGATGCCATGGAAAAGGGAACACGCGTCGATGACATCCGTGACGCCCGCCTCAATTTGCTTCGCCACGGAATCCGTGCCTGCTTCTTTCTTCAGTTTGGTTATCCTGGCGAGCAATGGCCGGAGATACTGGAAACTATCCAAATGATTCGTGAAACGAGTCCCGACGACGTTGGCATTTCCGTTTCCTATCCGCTGCCCGGAACGCGTTTTCATCAAATCGTCAGCCAGCAAATGGGACCAAAATCGAACTGGACCGACAGCTCGGATCTCAGCATGATGTTCCGCGGCGCATTCTCTACCGAGTTCTATCGCGCACTCGCGGATGCCATCCATATCGAGGTAAGAGGCGGCCCGGACCTCGAAGAGGCATGGCGTCGGGTAGAAGCTCTTCGCGAGAGCTCGTGCATGTCTGAGGTAGCCTGATGCGATTGCTGCTGACCCACGGCTACTTCCTGCGGGAAGATCCCAAAGAGCAGCAGATCATGAAGCCCTATGCGCCGCTCGGGATTCTCTGCCTTTCGTCCCATCTGCGCCACCTCGGGTTCGATGTGGAGATCTTCGATTCCACCTTCGCCTCTCGCGACGAGCTCTTCCGCATTCTCGACGATGGTCCCCCCGGGGCAATCGGTATCTACGCAAATCTGATGACACGGAGCAATACTCTGGCCATCGCCGCGCGCGCAAAAGCCTCGGGCTGGTTAGTTCTCTTTGGCGGGCCGGAGCCATCCAACTATGCCGAGGAATACCTTGCCAACGGTGGCGATTTAATCGTTGCCGGTGAAGGGGAACGCGCGCTCGAACGCCTGGCCGCCGCCAGCTTCGATCGCGCCGCCTGGCCCTCCATCGCGGGTCTCATCTTTGCTGGCGGCAACACCGGTCCCGCCGACCTCATTCGCGATCTCGACTCGCAGCCGTGGCCCGACAGGGAACGCATCGACATGGACCGTTACCTCGATACCTGGCGACGTCATCACGGCCGCAGCTCTGTCTCCATCATCACCGCTCGCGGCTGCCCCTTCCAGTGCAACTGGTGCAGCCACTCGGTCTACGGCCACTCTCATCGCCGCCGCAAACCGCTCTCCGTGGTGGATGAGATCGAATGGCTACTGAGCCGGTACTCTCCCGATATGCTCTGGATGGCCGACGATGTGTTCACAATCCACCAGGGCTGGCTCGTTGAATACGCCGCGGAAATGAAACGGCGCGGTATCCGCCTCCCCTTCGAGTGCATCACCCGCGCCGACCGCCTGAACGAAACATCCGCTGCCTTGCTGGCCGAACTCGGCTGCTTCCGCGTCTGGATCGGTTCGGAGAGTGGCTCCCAGCGCATACTTGACGCCATGCATCGCGGTGTAACTCTTGCGCAGGTCCGCAACGCCGTGCAGCTTTGCAGAAACAATGGAATCGGCACCGGCATGTTTCTCATGTGGGGCTACGACGGCGAAGAGATTGAAGACATCGAAGCCACTGTCGAACACGTAAAAACCTGTCGCCCCGATTCGTTCTTCACCACGGTCTCGTATCCCATCAAAGGCACTCCGTACTTTGACAGAGTTGCCTCGCGCCTCGTCACCCTCAAGCCATGGAATGAAAGCACAGATCGTGAATTCCAAATTCGCGGCCGTCATTCGCGCCTTTTCTATCGCCACGCCGATGAACTGTTGCGCAGCGAAGCATCCGAATTCCCGGACCCCGTAAAAAGTGAGAGCGCGCGCCGCGCACTGCATCTGACGCGCACTGAGGTGGAAGCATGAGCGCTGCAACTGCTTTCGATCTGCTCGCTCCCGCATATGACGAACTCTGGACAAATACCCCCATCGGCCGCCTGCAGCGGGATGCGTTCTGGCGCTGCGCGGCGCACTTGTTCCGCGCGGGCGACCACGTGCTCGACCTCGGCTGCGGTACCGGCGAAGACGCGGTAATTTTGAGCCGCCGGGGAATCCGGGTCACCGCTACCGATTGCTCGCCCGCCATGGTCAGCGCCGCGCGGCAGCGTGGTGTCAATGCGCGCCTCCTCCCCATCGAAGAAATCGGCCGCCTGTCGGACGCCTCCGATGGAGCAATCTCAAATTTTGGGGCGCTGAACTGCGTCCGTGATCTTTCAGCCCTTCGGCAGCCTCTCGCCCGGCTTATACGGCCCGGAGGCTCTCTCGCGCTCTGCGTGATCGGACGCTTCTGCTTGTGGGAAACCGCCTGGTACGCATCGCGCGGGCAATTCAGGAAAGCTGTTCGACGCTGGCGCGGCGAATCTTCCTCCTCCATGGGTCTTGCCGTCTTCTACCCGCGCACCTCTGAAATCCGGAACGCTCTCTCCCCCGATTTCGAACTGATCCAAACAACCGGCGTTGGTGTCTTCGTTCCGCCGTCGTACGTCCACGATCTTCCTCCGGCCGTTCTTGCGATGTTCTCCGCCGCCGATCGGTACATCGCCGCACTGCCCGGCTTCAGAGCGCTTTCCGATCATCGGTTGCTGATCTTCAGGAGGTCCTGACTTTTTTTGGACCGGCACACGTTCCTCGAACAATACGCCATAATCCGCCACGCCGAAGGCCGCGGCTCCGGCGACCCCGAATATTACCGTGCCCTTCCATACCGCGATCTTTCCGGCAGGAACGCAGGCCAATGGAAGATTCGCGCATCCAGCTATCGTTGTTTCGAGCACTGTGTTCTGCGCCCCGAATCACGCCGCCTCCGCCGGCCTCTGCAAATTCTCGACCTCGGCGCGGGCAATGGCTGGATGTCGAACAGGCTCACCGCACAGGGTCATAAGGCCATAGCGCTCGACATCTTCACTGACCGCCTGGACGGACTGGGGGCGACCCGCCACTACCAAAAACAATTCCCCGCCGTAGCCGCGGAGTTCGATCGCCTTCCGTTCCGCTCCCACTCCTTCGACCTGCTTGTCTTCAACTCTTCTCTCCATTACTCTTCCGATTACCGAAAGACGCTGCTCGAGGCGCGCCGCTGCCTTACCGCAACAGGCCTGCTCGCCGTTATCGACTCTCCCATCTACAAGGCTCCGGAGCACGGGGAACAAATGCGCGCTGAGCGTCGGGTCTATTTCGAGAAAACCTACGGCTTTGCATCCGATGCGCTGCGGAGCATCGAGTATCTTGATGAACCGGCCCTCGCCGCCCTGGCCGCCGAACTGGGCATCGAGTGGAGTCGTTTATATCCCTGGTACGGATGGCGATGGGCACTGCGCCCCGTGCGCGCCCGCCTTAAGAAACAGCGGCCGCCATCCGCCTTCATGATTCTCACGGCGAGGTTTCGCGCGCAGTGATCCTCCTGCTCCATCCCCGCACCGGTAAGCCCAAAAATCGCCGGTTTCCCCTGGCGATTCTTTCGGTCGCCGCCATGCTCGAAAGCCAGGAAGACTATGCCATCGTCGATGGCAACCTCGACGCCGACCCCGCCGGTACCATGGAACGCATCGCCTCCGCGCAGCCCGTGGAATTACTCGCCGTTTCGGTAATGCCCGGGCCGCAAATGGTCGCCGCGATTCCCCTCTGTCGTGAGTTCCGCAAAAGACATCCAAACGTCCCCGTCGTTTGGGGCGGCTACTTTCCCTCGCTCTACACAGATGCGACGCTGAACGCCGGCTATGTCGATTTCGCCGTGCGCGGTCAGGGGGAGGAGACCATCCTCGAACTGCTTGCCGAAATTCGCGGTGCGCGAAAATTCGCTAACATCCGCGGACTCTCATTTGTCGACACCTTCGGTCTTCATGTACACAATCCGATGCGGCCACTGAGGTCACCGGGCGATTTCCCTCTGTTGCCCTATCACAAGCTCCCCTCCGTGGAAAAATACCTTCTTCCCACGTTCCTCGGCAAGCGCACCGCTGTGCATCAGGCGAGCATCGGCTGCCCGTTCAGGTGCCAATTCTGCGGGGTGGTCCCCATCTTCGACGGACGACAAAAAACGGAGTCGCCCGCGCGCACCGCCGCAACTCTCGCTGGGCTTCAGAAGACTTACGGCGTCGACGCGGTTCAGTTCTACGACAATAACTTTTTCCTCAATGAGAGCCACGCCCGCGAGCAGGCCGAGCGCATCGCTCCCCTGGGCCTGCATTGGTGGGCGGAAGGCCGTATCGACACGTTTCTGCGCTATTCAGACGACACCCTAAAGGCCATCCGCAGCTCGGGCGCGACCATGATTTTCTTCGGTGCTGAATCCGGGTCCGACAGAGTTCTCGCGGAGATGAATAAGCACCTCACCGCCGATCAAACTCTCGAGCTTGCCGCGCGCATTCGCCGCTTCGGAATCATCCCTGAATTTTCTTTCGTGGTCGGCAGCCCGCGTAATCCCGAAGAAGACACGCGCGATACCATCCGTTTCATTCGGAAGATCAAACGCCTCAACCCCGATGCGGAGATCATCGTTCAGCACTACATCCCCACCCCTCACCCCGATGGCATGTATGGCTTAACCGATGCGCAGATCCAGTTTCCTTCCACGCCCGATGAATGGGCAACGGAGCGCTGGCTGAACTTCACCATCCGTCAGGATCCGCGTCTGCCATGGCTTCCGGCTCATGTGAAGCGCCGCATTGACAACTTCGAACTCGTGGTCGCTTCGCGCTGGCCTACCGCGCAGGATATTCACCTGCCGAACTGGAGCCGCATCTTGCTTCAAACTCTCAGCAGTTGGCGATATGCGCTCGGATTCTACGATGCCCCCGTGGAACTCCAGTGGGCACAGAAGTTTGTCGCTCTGCGAAAACCGCGCTGGGAGAGTCTCTGATGCTAATCGGCTCCGATGAGGCATATGCGCTGTGGGCGCCGGAATATGGCCGGCAGCCAAACCCCGTTCTCGCCCTCGAAATGCGCGTCCTTCGTGATCGCCTCGGCCCCTTGCGCGCTCAGACCGTTCTCGATGCCGGCTGCGGCGCCGGCAGATGGATGAGCCACCTGCGCGGCCTCGGCGCGCGCGTGTTTGGGCTCGACAGATCTGCCGCTATGCTCAAGCACGCGTCGGGATCTCTTGTAAGGGGCGATATCAACGCGCTGCCCTTCGCGGATGCCGGCATTGACCTCGCGCTCTGCTCCATGACCCTCGGTTACCTCGCGTCCGCCGAAAACGCTCTCCGTGAGTTGCTAAGGGTGGCCAGGCGTGTGATCGTCACTGACTTTCATCCCGCCGCCCTGAAAGCCGGCTTCACCCGCTCATTTCGTATTTCGGGCCAGCTCTACGAGATTCAGAACTATCCTCATTTTCCGGGCTGTTTCGACACTGGCCCGGCCACACTGGAGTGGATCGCGGAGGCATGCTTCGCTGCGCCCGAGCGCCCGTTGTTCGAAGCGGCGGGCAAGGGCGACGCCTTCGAAGCCGCCTGCCGCACTCCGGTCATCTATGCCGCCTGCTGGTCGGGACCAACCCTGTGAAAATCACCGGCGCCAGAGTCGCGACAGGCGCAACGACGAGTCAGTACAACGATCTGCGCTTCGTCGGTCCGGACCTGGACCTTGACCTCTCCGGACATCTGATCCTCCCCGGGCTCATCAACGCTCATGACCACCTGGAACTGAATTTATTCCCTCCTCTCGGCACGCGCATCTACTCGAATGCCGCCGACTGGGCGGCCGACATCTATCATCCGGAGAAATCGCCGGTTCGTGAGCACGTAGCCGTTCCCAAGCGCTTGCGCCTGCTCTGGGGAGCAATTAAGAATCTCGTCTGCGGCGTCACCACCGTTGCGCACCACAACCCATACCAGCCGGAGATTTTCGACGGTCGGTTTCCTGTCCGGGTCTTAAAAGAATTCGGATGGGCGCATTCTCTCGCGTTTTCTCCGGACCTTACCGATCGCTTTCTCAAAACACCCGAACACTGGCCGTTCTGTATTCACGCCGCGGAGGGCACTGACGCAAGCGCTCGCCTCGAAATCTCCCGCCTGCACAAGTTGGGAATCCTCAGCCGGCGAACGGTGCTCATTCACGCAAACGGCGCCGGACCCGATGAGATCGAATTGATTCGGAGTACCGGCTGCTCGGTCGCATGGTGCCCCGGTTCAAATCTCGCCACCTACGGCAGTACTCTTTCACCACATGCTCTGCACGGCATACCCATGGCCCTCGGCACCGACTCTTCCCTGACCGCCGGAACAGACCTGCTCGACGAACTCCGCACCGGCCGCGAACACGGGGCTTCCCCCCATGACCTGTATCGGATGATCACTTGCACGGCCTCCGCAATCTTTCGCCTGCCGCCGAACCGAAACCACTTCGTGGCAGTTCAGGATAAAGGGCAAAGCCCGGCCGAAGCCATCTTCCACCTGAATCCGGAACTGGTAATTGTAAGCGGCGAGATCAGGCTCATCTCGCATCGGCTGTCCAAAATGAACCCGAAGTTGTCAGAATCGTTCCACACAATCGCCATAGAAAATCGCGGCTCGTGGCTGATCGATGCGAACGTCCCTCAATTGATGCGCGAGACCGCTGAGCACCTGGGTACCGGCTTCCGCCTCGCCGGAAAACTCGTGTCATGAACTCCCTGCCAATCCTGATCGTCAATCCGTACAATCGCTGCAATTGCCGCTGTGTCATGTGCGAAATCTGGAAGCGCGATACGCCTCGGGAAATCTCATTCGAAGCGTTTGAAAAGCAATTGCCAGCCCTCCAGGCAATGCGCGTCAGTCGCGTTGTCTTCTCCGGCGGTGAGCCCCTCATGCATCCCCATCTGTTCCGCTTCTGCCGGGCATTGCGGGATCGTGACATCCCCATCACTCTCCTCAGCAGCGGACTGCTTCTCGAACGCCACGCCGATTCCATCGCCGAATTCATCGGTGACGTGATCGTCTCGTTGGATGGCCCGCCCGAAATTCACAACTCGATCCGCCGCATATCGAACGCCTATGAACTCCTGAAACGTGGCGTGGCGCGGCTTCGCGCACTCAGGCCCAACCTTCCGATTGCCGCCCGTTGTACCGTGCAGCTTCAGAACTGTCGCCATCTCACCGATACTGTCGATACTGCCCTTGCGCTGTATCTGGACTCGATATCGTTTCTCGCTGCCGATATCCATTCAACCGCCTTCAACAGATCCGGTCCCATCCAGGTGATCGAACACGCGGACGGCATCGCCCTGATGCGGCACGATCTGCCGCCGCTCGAGGCTCAGATCGACGCGCTCATCGAAACCGGTCAATGCTCCGCTTTCATTGTGGAATCCCCACCAAAGCTTCGAAAAATTGCGCACCACTTCCGCTGTTGCCTTGGCCTCGCGGAACCCGTTTCTCCTGTCTGCAACGCTCCCTGGAACTCCGCCGTGATGGAGTCTGATGGTTCGGTCAGGCCATGTTTCTTCCACGAACCCGTGGGTCGCATCACACCGGATATCGACATCCTCCAGGTATTGGAAAGCCCGCGGGCCGCGGGTTTTCGCGCCACGCTCGACATTCCCACCAATCCCATCTGCCGCCGCTGCGTCTGTTCGCTGAATTGGAAGGAAAGCGGATCTTAAGCCCCGTTCCCGCGAATCAGGCAGGGCAACGAACGAACCAGAATTTTCAAATAGAGGCCCGGTGACCGGCGCCGCACGTAAATCAAATCAAGCCTTCTCCTCCGGGCATAAGTCAACCGGTTGCGGCCCCTCGTTTGCCACAGCCCCGTCATGCCAGGCCGAACCGAGAGCACCTCGTCGATGCAACCCGCGTAATGCATCTCCAGTTCCCTCCTGGTGATCGGGCGCGGACCCACTAACGACATCTCGCCTCGCCATACATGAATCAGTTGAGGCAGTTCGTCTATCGAATACCTCCTGCAAAATGCGGCGAAACGACTGCTGACTCTTTCGTCATGCCCGCCCTTCAGCGCGTGTACCGCCGCTGTGCTCGAAAGCTGTTCAATCGTGAAGAGGTTCCCACCCCGATCCTGGCGCCTCCACATAGTCCGAAACTTGAGCATGGGCAGCACTTTCCCATTGGCGCCAACCCGGACGTGCGCCACCAGCGGGCCTCTCCGTGACAGCGCCATGATAATAAGGCCCGTGGCGATCAATACAGGAGAAAGCAGCGCCAACGTGATCGCGGCAACCAGACGCTCCGAACCTGCCAAAAACAACGCCCGGACAGACTCCCGCCGCTGAACCCGAAGAGCACTTGTCTGAGGAATCGACGTCAAATCCTGTCCAGCCCGGGAATTTTTCCCATAGCTTGGACAAGGTCAGACCCGCCCTCGGAACAAAATCCTAATTGACAAGGCGATCAACGGCCACTCCCGCTCTACTCCGAAAACTGAGCCTGGCAGCAGGGACACATTTCGCCCATTTAGGTTTAGGAGGAGCGAAATGTGGTTTTTATTGAGGAATTGTGGTGCGCCCGGCATGACTCGAACATGCGACCTTCTGGTTCGTAGCCGGTTCATGACGGTAGGGACGTGAGGTAGAATCCAAGTCCCTCATTCCGGGAACGAGGCGAACCTGGGTGTTTGCGCGATCGACTGCATACAGGTAGCGAACTTCGGCCCATTGGATCGCGTTAGACCAACCAATCATACTGGGCGAGACTGCTCGGGTCCAACTTAGCCCCCTCTGCTCTTGAAAGCCATGGTGTTCTCGTCCCGCTCCATCAAAGGTGTAAAACAGCTCGGTTCAGTCCTATTTCTGGACGAATAGACAAAGGATTGGGACTCCCGAGCAGTTCTCGTCCACCGCCAAAGAACTCTACTCTAGTGTAGTGACTTAGAAATAAGCATAATTAACTTGCTCTGGCTTGAGCCTCGCGGGCGCGCTGAATTTTGGCGAGGATCTCTTCTCCTTTGGCGCGCCATTGATACCGCTTGGGTTCTTC